>ERZ791773.237-NODE-237-length-28658-cov-20.935356_pt1 | contig 28658 bp, 19 predicted proteins | sample MGYA00509948_ERZ791773 | MGnify/ENA primary metagenome ERZ791773 (study PRJEB30046, sample SAMN00791987) | human gut metagenome | study: EMG produced TPA metagenomics assembly of the A metagenome-wide association study of gut microbiota in type 2... | reverse complement strand
TCGGCGGTCTGGCCAACATGCAGAAGATCAACGAAGCCAAGGCCAAGGTGCTGTACGATTACCTCGATGGGCAGGACTTCTTCACCAACCCCGTCGAGCATCGCTACCGCAGCACGATGAACGTCACCTTCACCAGCCCCAACGCTGATCTGGACAAAAAGTTCTGCGCCGAGGCTGCGCAGGCAGGCTTCGTCAACCTGAAAGGCCACCGCCTCGTCGGCGGAATGCGCGCCTCCATCTACAACGCCATGCCCGCCGAGGGCGTTGACAAGCTGGTCGATTTCATGGAGCAGTTCCGGAAGGAGAATGCGTAATGTTTACCATCAAAACCTTGAACGCCATCAGCCCGGTGGGCCTGGCGAAGCTGAACAAAAACCTTTTTGACGTCTCGGTGGGTGCCGACGCGCCGGACGGAATCCTCGTCCGCAGCGCCGACCTGCTGAACACCACCTTCAACGAGAATCTGCTGGCCATTGCCCGCGCCGGTGCCGGTGTGAACAACATCCCGCTGGACCGCTGCAGCGAGCAGGGCATCGTGGTCTTCAACACCCCCGGTGCCAACGCCAACGCCGTGGCTGAGCTGGTCGTCGGGATGCTCATTGCCGGCAGCCGCAATGTGGCCGCTGCCGCCCAGTGGACGCAGGGCCTTGCGGGCGACCCCGCTCTGGCCAAGAGCGTGGAAAAGGGCAAAAAGCAGTTCGTGGGCAACGAGATCAAGGGCAAAACGCTGGGCGTCATCGGTCTGGGTGCCATCGGCTCCCGCGTGGCCAACTGCGCCATTGCGCTGGGCATGGAGGTCTACGGCTACGACCCCTACATCTCCATTGATGCCGCCTGGAACCTGAGCAGCCAGGTCCACCACTGCGTGAACCTGAACGACATGCTCCCCCTGTGCGACTACATCACCATCCATGTGCCTTATCTGCCCACCACCAAGGACACCATCAACACCCAGACGCTGTCCCTGTGCAAGGACGGCGTGAAGATCCTGAACTACGCCCGCGGCGAGCTGGTGAACACCCCCGCCCTGCTGGAAGCGTTGGAGAACGGCCGGGTCTCCGGCTACATGACCGACTTCCCCGCCGAAGCGCTGCTGGGCAGGCCGGGCGTCATCTGCACCCCGCATCTGGGCGCTTCCACCCCGGAAGCCGAAGACAACTGCGCCGTTATGGCCGCGCAGGAGATCAGCGATTACCTCAAGAACGGCAACATCACCCACTCGGTGAACCTGCCGGAGGTCGTTCAGCCCCGTGCGGGCGGCCGACGCATCTGCATCATCCACAAGAACGAGCCCGGCATGATCAGCCAGATCACAGCGCTGACCACCGAGGCCGGTCTGAACATCGAAAACATGGTCAATAAGAGCAAAAAGAACATGGCCTATACCATGCTGGATGCCACCGGTGCCGTGAACGCGGCCCTGGCCGACAAGCTGGCGGCGATCCCCGCTGTCATCCGGGTGCGCATCCTGTAATTTTCTGCCATTCTCCATTTCCTATATTCCTGATCGCTGCATCCGCAGCCAAAAAAGCCTGGGGCCTTTTCTGCAAGGTCTCAGGCTTTTTTGGCTCTATTCTCCCGCAAAGAGGACGGTGCGGCCGTCCTCCTGCGCCGTCTGCATCGCAAATCGGACGGCATCCCGCCCGGTCATCGGGTCCACGATGCCCAGCGTGATGCGCCGGTCCTGCTCCTCCCACCAGCGGCCCGGCACACCGGCCAGCTTCGTTTTCACGGTCTGGCAGCCGCCGGGCAGCAGATCCGGCAGAGAAAGCGCCAGCGGCTGGGCCTCCACGGTCGTGCCGTCCGCCTCCTCCACATAGACGTTCACGGGCCAGTCCCAGTAAAACGGGGCCGTGCCATCGTTCGTAAAAGTCAGGGTCAGCACCGTGCCGCCCGTCACCCGCCGCAGCGACGCTTCCGTGACCCGCAGCCGGTAGCCGAGAGCGGCCAATACGGCATCATACCCCTCCCGGAAAGCGGTCTCCGCCGTCTTCGGCCCCAGAAAGCTCATGTGCGACTGCCGGATGAGGGAAACGGTCTGGCTCAGGTCGGTGGTGAGCAGCTGCTCCATCGAAAGTCGGCTGGTCAGCTCCCCGCCGATGGGGGCCGTCTGCCAGGCGTCCGGCATGGGGACCAGCCCCTCCGGGTCGCCCTCATACCAGCCACCGCAGGCGATCCAGCCCAGCCACTCTTCGGTGTCTTCGGGCAAGCCGGTCATGTCGTTGTAAAGGCCGAGCCCGTGTTCGGCCGCGAACCGGAAGGGCCGCCGCATCAGCAGCGCAGCCTGCGGGAATGCCTCCCGGTAAAGCGCCGCATAGCGGTCCCGGACAGCCTCATCGGGCATGGAGGGAAGCCCCTCCCCGGACTTGACGTGCCACTCGCCCCAGTGGCCGAGGCTCCCCAGCTCCACATAGCTGACGAAACCGTCGGCCCCCAGCCGCTCCCCCACCGCCCGCAGCAGCCGCTCGTGGGCGGCAAAAAACACAGGGTCGGTGTAGTCCGGCGCATAGCCCTTTCCGTAGGCGATGTCGTACCAGCGGCCGGTGCCGGTCTGTTCATAGAGCCAGTCCGGGATGTCGAGATGTGCTTCGTCCCCCGGCTCGTCGCAGGAGATGCGCAGCACCAGATGGACACCCCGCGCCCGCAGTTCCGCCAGATGACAGGTCTGCTCGATGGCCTCCCAGGCGTAGACCCCCTCTTCGGGTTCCAGCTGCCGCCAGGTCAGGCCCAGATAGCGCAGGGTGGCACCCTCGGTGCCGCTGTCCAGCACACCGGGCGCATAGCCGATCTGCGCATTGGGGAAGGCGCTCTCGTCCGGCAGATAGGTCACGGTCCGCTTCCGCCCCGCCCAGACCAGGCACCCGGCCAGCAGCAGGCAGGCGGCCGCCGCAGCGGTGTACCGCTTAGCCATGGTATTCTCCGTTGTACTGGATCATGGTCACGTCCTCCACGCCCTCGATCTCCTGCAGCCGGTCGGTAACATCCCGGACATCGTCCCTGCAGCAGACCTCCACCGCCATCTCGACCGCCTCGCCCCGAAGCGTCTTCGATTTGACCGCATATCGGTTCCGCCCCAGGGCACGGACGATTTCATCCCCCGGCTTTTCGCCCTGATAGTGCAGCACCGCCACATAGATGCGGCCTGCCGTCTGCCAGCGGGAGAGCAGGGCGAGGGCCCCGATCATCACCGCAGACGCCGACGCGGCCAGCAGATACATCCCCGCGCCGGTGGTGATGCCCGCCGTGATGGCCCAGAACAGATACAGCAGATCCAGCGGGTCCTTGACCGCCGTGCGGAACCGCACGATGGACAGTGCGCCCACCATGCCCAGTGAGATGACCACATTGGAGCTGATGGCCAGTGTGACCATGCAGGTGAGCACCGACATGCCCACCAGCGTCATTGCAAAACTGCGGGAAAAGAGGACCCCCGCATAGAACCGCTGGTAGACCCAGTAGATGAGCGCCCCCAGCAGCACAGCCGCCAGCAGAGCCGCCGCCATCTGCGGGACATTGTAGGGACTGAAATTTTCCAGCACCGATTTTTTGATGAAATCCTTCACACTCATAGCGTTGTTCCTTTCGCATTGGTTCAGCCCTGCCAGCCGGAACTGCCGTGGCAGTAGGCCGTTTTGTCGCAGCAGAGCACATATTTGGACACGGCCGTCCACTCCTGCGCTTTGGGCGGCAGCAGCTCCCGGAGGGTCTGGGGCAGAAATTCCGTAAACTTCACCTCCATCACCAGGGTGCCGGGGTCCAGCACCGGCAAAGTGGGCAGGTGCGGGTCGAACAGGTCCCAGCCGCCCACTGCCGCCCGGACGTCCCGGTCAAAGGTGATGCGCACCGTTCCCTCCTTCTGCACCCACGGTTCCCGCTCATAGTCCACGACCACGCGGGGCCGCAGCAGGTTGGAGACGCACTCGAAGTAAAACTCCCGGCAGAGCGGCTGCGGCGAAGCGAGCAGGAAGCCGTAGTCCCCGCTCAGGAGGTTCTCCAGCTCCGCACGAGTGAGGGCGGCCTCCTCTTTGCAGATCCAGCTGCCCACTTTTTTCTTCCGCTCCAGCCGGATGACGGCATTGCTGCCGTTGTAGATGCGGATGCGGTATTTTTTGCGGGCCAGGATGCCCGCATCCTTTTCGGCATAGGCGGAGTTCCAGCAGTCGTCAAAATAAAGGCTCCGGATGAGATACCCGCCCGGCCCGGCGTGGGCGTCCCGCTGCAAAAGCGGCGCGAGCCGCAGCTCCAGCACCGCCTTTTCGCCGTACGAGATCCGGTACTTCAGCTCGTGGCGGTAGCGTTCGCCGGTGCAGGTGCGCGGCTGCGTTTTTGCGTGGACTGGTGCGGGGAAGATGGTCTCACTCTTCATACAGGTCCTCCGTCACGCTGCCGTCGGCCTCCACAAAAAAGCTCTTCATTCCGTAGGCCTTGCCGGTCTCCATCACGTAGTAATCAAAGGCATCCTGCGTGTAGCCGGAGGCGTTCGTCGCCCGCACCCGCAGGAAATAGTGCCCTGCCGGGAGGGCATAGACCACCGTTTCCGGCAGCCGGATGTCCGCCTCCGACCAGAACGTTGTCGTGAACCGGTAGTCCTTCGCCAGCTCGGCGGTGTAGACGATGTCCTCGGCGTTCAGGTCGAACGAGGCATCCCACAGCAGCCTCAGCTGTTCACCGGCTGGCTCCGGCATCCCGATGTAGAACGGCATCGGCTTGTGCAGGCTCTCACGGTAGGCGTCCCGGTTCTCGGTGATCTCCCGGTGCAGCCCTCTGGCCACGGTGTCGTACTCCGTCCGGCTCAGCGGCTCGTGGAGGATATCCGGCTGCTGCCAGACGAAGGGCTCCACCACGCTGCGGTACTGCGCCGTCATCTCCCCGATGCGTTCCGCGCTGCAAAAGCGGAACAGTTCCTCCACGGCGGCGTCCAGCTTTTCCCGGAAGCACCGGGTCTGCAGACAGCGGCGGAAGAGCACGTTGCCCCAGTAGTTGCTCACGCCCCGCTCCCAGCTCAGGCTGTCGGAATAGTTCCGGAACGCCCACTCGGTGCGGGAAAGCATGGCGTCGTTGTCCCAGTCGAGGATATACCACCGCGCGCTGTTCAGCGGGCTGTAGAGGTACATGTTCCGGCTCTGGGTGTCGGTGTTGCCCATCAGGAGCTGAAACGCCATCCAGTAGGCGATGTTCTCGGTGTCGAAGGTCGTCTCAAAGAGTTCCTCCATCGGCACGGTCTCGTCGTTGAGCGCTTCCAGCATTTCGATGAGCTTTGTGTGGTCGTCGCTGCCCTTGATCTCCAGATGCTGTTCAAAGGCGACCGGGTCATAGGCCGGGTCGGTCTTCCGGCGGATGGCGTCCTCATACCGAAAAAACTCGAAGAAGTTCACCTTGTACAGCTGGCCGTTCTGGTCCAGCCCATGGGCCTTCAGGGCTGTCGGGTTCAGCTGCTCCACCTGGGTATAAAGCCCATAGTCCACAAAGGCCCCGCTGTCCGCCTGCGTCAGGTCCTTCACATACAGATGCACGAACTGGGTGCGCAGGCCCACCATCTGAGGGATGCCCCGGATGAGGTCATACGCCATCTTGTTGCGGAAGCGCAGGCCGTCGCCCTGATGCTTGTTCAGTGCAATGGTCCGCTGGCCCCGCCAGGTCCCCTTGTTCTTCTTCAGCTTGATCTTATAGTTTTTCTGGGCGTTCCGGCTGGACGTCTGGCCGCGGATCTGGACCGTCGCGTTCGGCACCGTCTCCCCATAGCCCACCTCCGAGAGGAGCGGGCCGTTCTCGTCTCCCACCTGCAGCAAGGCCGCCGTCTGGTAGCGGGGCACCTGCATATACTCGTAGTCGTAGACCGAATAGGAATTGATCTCCGCCCAGGTATGGTCGGTGTTCTCGGCTTCGTTCCCACGGGTGACGGTCAGATACATGGTCACGACGCCGCTGTCGTCATAGACCGTATACAGCCCGTCATTGTCCCGCAGGTGGATGCTGTCATCGGGCTGTTTTTCCACCGGCGTTCCCGAAATCGTGGAAACCTCCTCCGACGCCGCCGTTTCCTCCGCCGTGGGCAAAACGCTGCACCCCACGCAGAACCCCGCCAGTGCAGCCCCCAGGGCCAGCACCCTGCGGCGGGGGATCGTTTTCCCCTGCATCATGCTTCCTCCTTTTTCTGCAGGCTGTGCCGCTCCAGAAACAGCCCCAGCCGGGTGAATGCCCCGGCCTTTTCCTCAGCCACGACGGGCTGCTGGCCGAGGATGCGGTAGGGCAGGTTCCGGGTGAACCGGTCCAGCCGCAGCAGCGCCGTCAGGAACAGCACCGCCGCCCCGGCCAGGAACCCGAAGCCGTAATACGCCGGGTCAAAGCGCAGGGACAGGGCCGTCAGCCCCGCAGCCGCCCCCGCAAAGCTCAGCGCCGCCCCCAGCGCCCCTTTGTAATCTGTGAAATAGAGCAGGATGAGCAGCACCGTATTGCCCACCGCATACAGCCCGTACCCCACGCAGAGGGTGCGGAAGTATCCGTGCATCAGGTCATTGAAGCCGAGCGGCAGATACCCCATCACCAGCGCTTCCAGCGAGATGACCCCTGCCGTGGTGAACAGCTGCTTGAGGGCCGTGTAGAAGAGTTCCCGGTTCAGCACCGCCAGCATCTCTTCCCCGGCGGCGGTGATGTCGCCCACCACGCCGCCGTCGTTGAACAGGCTGTAGTAGGTGTGGTAGCGGGGGTAGAACTGCACTTCCACCGACACCACGAAGTTCACCGTGGTGACCAGGATGCTCAGAAAGGCCAGCAAGGCCGGGACGTCGTAATACGGTGCCCCGTAGAACAGCCCCTTCACCTGCACACCGATGGGGCCCAGCCAGACCAGCACGAGGTGGGCAAACAGCCCGATGTCGGTACACAGGCCCGTCAGGGCCAGCGGCAGAAAGCGGTCCACCCAGCGCAGAAAGAGCCAGGGGCTGCCCTGCCGGTCCGGAAAATAGCGGCAGAGCCGCCAGACGTCCAGCATCAGCATGACGCCGTACCCCAGCGCCACTGCAAAGAGAAAGCCTTCCAGCGCCGGAGCGCGCGCCAGCAGCACCAGCAGCGCCCCGGCCCCGAAGGCCGTGCCCACCGCCGCCGCAAAGGCGATGAGGACGCTGCGGTAGTCCTTGAGGGCGGTCAGGAAGCTCATGGCGTTCCAGTTCACGATCATCTCCGCAAAGAGGGCCAGGCAAAGCAGCCCCTGCAAAAGCGTCGCACCGGACACCAGCAGAAACAGCCCATACAGCCCACATCCGCCCGCCAGCAGCAGAGCGTTCGCGCCCCAGAATGAGGGCAGCACCAGCTGCTCCTGCTCTTCATAGAGCATGTCCGCCAGAAACCGGGTCACCGGCATGGCAAACAGGCTCGTCACGGTGAGCGAAGCCAGCAGGGTGTCCGTCACCATGCAGACCAGAAGGTCCTGCTCGGCCTTCGCCGCCCCGGCCCAGCCGCAGAGCACCAGGATGCCCAATTGCAGCAGCACACCCAGCAGCATCGGCCCGGTGCAGAGGATGCCCGCGCAGCCGTAGGCCCGCAGACCCGCCAGCAGCCCTTTGCGGCGGAACAGCTTTTTCAGTTCGAACCCAATTCCAGCCATAACTCCTCCGAATCCGTTTCATCCGGCAGACCGTGCGCCCGCGCGGTCTCTGCATACAGGGCACGGTACTGCTCCAGCATCTGTTCGTAGCGGTAATCCTGCGCCACCCGCTTCTGCCCGACCGCGCCCAGCTTCTCCCGCAGGGTGCGGCTCGCGCAGAGTTTCTCCATCGCGTCCGCGAGGCCCTGCCGGTACATGGGCGGCACACAGTACCCGGCCCGGCCCAGTGTGTCACCGGGGGCTCCTTCCAGCAGCTCCCGGCAGCAGCCCACATCGGTGGTCACACAGGGGCGGCGGGCCGCCAGCGATTCCAGCACCGAGAGCGGCTGGCCCTCCGAAATGCTGGTCAGGACGGTGAAGTCCAGCCGGTGCAGATACGCAGCGCTGTCCACCCGCCCGGTGAACCGGACGTTCTCCAGCCCCAGCTGCCGGGCCAGCGCCGTGCATTCCGCCGCGTATTCCGCATCGTCCACCCCGCCCAGGATGTGGAGCCGGACGTTCTTCCGCCGGGCGCTCAGTTCCCAAAAGGCATAGAGCAGGGTCTTGATGTCCTTGATGGGGGCCAGCCGCACCAGCGCCCCGATGTCCACCCAGCCGTCCTCCGCCTTGAGTGGGATGCCGCAGAAGGTCTCGTACGGGATGCCGTTCGGGATGACGACGCACTTTTCCGCCGGGCACCCCATCCCGATCTGGATGCTGCGGGCGCTCGTGAACAGGCTCGTCACCCGGAACGCCTGCCGGTAGATCTGCTCCGACAGCATGTAGAAGAATCGGATCCACCGCTCCTTGAAATCCGGCCGCACCCACTCGGCCCGGATGATCTCCTCCTCCCGCTCGCGGGTGTAGATGCCGTGTTCCGTCAGCAGCACCGGCCGGTGAAAGGTACTGCCGCCCCGGCAGGCCAGCAGCCCGCCGTAGCCGGTGCAGATGGCATGGTAGAGGTCCGCTTTGGGCACCTCCCCCGTGAGCAGATAGAGCACTGGCAGCAGCATGGACCGCACCGTGTGGAACGCATCCGCAAAGGCCGTGTAGGGGTACTCCTCCGCGCAGATCTTTGTGAACATCTGCATGAACGCCTGGCTCTGCAAAAAGGCCAGCGGGTGCGCCTTTTTTTCGCCGAACAGCCGGAACAGCACCGCCCAGTCCGGGCTGCCCAGCCGCACCAGCTCCTCCAGCGCGGCCTGCTCCTCTTCGGTGAACGGCTGCGGCTTTGCCTCCCCGCGCAGCCGCAGCGCATCATCCAGAAATACTTCGTGCACTTCCACCACGTTGGGCGGCAGCTCATAGACGAAGCGGCCTCTGTCCTTCGCGTTCGCACCGATGACCCAGAGAACAAATTCGTGCTCCGGCATGGAGCGGATGCAGCTGTGCATCCAGGTGGATACCCCGCCATAGACATACGGGTAGGAACCTTCCAGCACCAGACAGATGCGCATGGTTCACCCCTCCTTTCGTTCGATGGTCACGACCGCGTTTTCCGCCTTGAGCAGGTAGAGTTCCCCGGTCAGGCAGGTCAGCTGCCCGCCGGTCACGCGGCCGGGCACCCCCTCGTTCGCGCGGAACAGCAGCCACGCTTCGTCGGTGTAATTGCCCAGCGTCAGGGTCCAGGCGTCGGCGGCGCTCTGCAGCGTCACATTCACGCCCGAAAACCGCTGGATGGCCCCGGCGCACTCGCTGGCCGTCTGCATCCGCAGGCCGGGCGCTGCCGTCGAGAGCCAGGTCAGGTAGCGTTCCAGCCCGCCCTTGTAGACCTCCCAGCCTTCCGCTGCGCCGCGGTCCACGTCCAGCAGGTCATCCGGGTGCATGAAGTGGGTGCTGACGAAGTGGAAGTTCAGCTCGCTCAGCGCGGCCAGCTGCATATAAGGCTCGTTCACCATGCCGCCGGACACGATGCGCGGTTCTTCCACGATGCCGTCCGCTGCCACGCCAAATTCCTGCACATAGGGCAGGTCGGTGCCGTCTTCGAGGTAGGAGCTGGCGATGGTGCGCACCTGCGGCACCCGCTGGCCTAAGATCGCCCGCCCGGAGGCCGACAGGATGTTGGACGGCGGCACATACACCGAACCGGCGGCATAGGGCAGGACCGCCCGCTGGAACGCCGTCAGCTCGTCCATGGCTGCGACGATGGCGTCGGCGCTGGGCCATGGGTTGTAGTCGTACAGACCGGCGTAATCGGTCTGTGGCAGAACGAGGGGCTGGTGGTTGTAGCCGTGGAAGCCCACTTCCCCGCCCTGCCGCAGCAGCAGCCCGCCAAAATAGCGGAACGGCTGGGTGTCGCTCTGGCGGAGGGGCGGGTCGGTGGTGTCGTCCTCATAGTTCTCGATCATGACGCCCGTGTACCGGATGCCGAACCGCTCGGCCAGCTGGACGAGGTCCGGCCACCAGACCTTGGCGTAGAAATCCGCGATGCTCAGGCCGTAATCCTGCCGGATGTACTGACCGTCGCCCTCCGGCACCGGCGAGGGAAAGTCGTCCAGAAAAAAGACGGCGCTGTTGAGCACCGGGTAGGCGCAGGCCTCCCCCAGCAGGCTGTACGAGGCCGCATAAAAGCCTCGCATGACCTTGTCGTAGACGCCGATGTTGTCCACCACCACCCGGCCTTTGCCGAGTTCGGTGCTCCAAATCAGCGGGACGCCCTCGTTCCCGGTGACGGCATACACCGCCGCATCGTCCCGCAGCTGCACCGCCATGGAAGATTCGAACGGGTCGCTCAGCTCATACCGCTGCCCGCCGCCCAGCAGGAAGCCCTCGGCCGGCACGATGCTCTCGGCCGTTTTGCAGTTCCACGCCGAGGCCAGCACCCCAAGTTTCTGGGCCACCACATCGAACGCCCCGCACTTTTCGGGCGTCATCGCAAAGAGGACATTGCCGCCCTGCTCCACCCAGCCCATCAGGTCGAGCAGGCGCAGGCCCAGCGGCTCGAAGTTTGGCACCAACACCACGATGGTCTCGTAGTTTTCAAAGGCCGGAAGTGCTTCCGGGGCAGTGTCGGCAAGGTCTGCGGCCTCGGCGGGGACCTTCATATCCTGCAGGATCTGTTCCAACTGTTCTTTTGCCTCTGCCACGCTCACCTGGCGGCTGTCGCAGAGCAGCAGGCAGACGGGGGCCTGCCCCGCCAGTGCTTCTTCCTTGGTCAGGGCATGGTCGAGCGCCCCGATCTGAACATGGGCCGCGGTGTACTGCACCCCGCTGCGCTCCGCAAACAAAGCCCCTGCCAGCAACAGGAACACCAGCCAGACCAGCAGCAGCCTGCCCCACCGGAACCGCCCCTTCCACAGCCGGTTCATGCGGCACCTCCTTTCCAGAACGCCAGTTCCTGCCGCCCCGCAGCGCTCAGGTAGACCTGGGTGCGCTCCATCTCCTGCAGGATGCTCCGCACTTCGGCACCGCTTTTCCGGGCGGCGGCGCTGCGCAGCCGCAGCAGCCAGGGCGTTTCCCGCACCGGCCAGCGGCGGACCAGCTCTTCGAGCGTCTGCTCCGCAGCCTTGTACTCCTGCAATTGCAGCTGCACCTCTGCCAACCGGCAGCCGAGTCTGTAGCCCTCCTCTCTGGGGCTGTCGGCCAGCTGCAGCTTGAGCAGCCGCTCCAGCTGTCGGCGCTGCAGTTCGGCTGCGCGGCCCTGCGCCAGCCCCAGCTTCAGCGAGCGTTCCAGCGCGTTGGCGTAAGCCGCCAGCACCTCCCGGTCGTTCGGGTCGTCGGCAAAGCGGCGGGCGTCCTGCTGCAAGGCAAGGTCCGCCTGCTTGGAGATCTGTGCCATGGCCGTGGCCGCGTAGTGCACCACCTCGCTGTCGTCGTTCATGCGGGCCTGCTGCAGCAGGTCGTAATACTGCACCGGGTCCTCTGTGAGCACCGACAGGATCAGCTTCCGCCGCTGCTCGGCGGTGTCCAGGATCAGTGCCTCTTCCAGCGGCACCGTTGCCGCCGTGCCGGCCCGGTCTTCGACCCGGATGCTGCGGTGGAGCTCATCGTCTACCCGCAGTTTTTCCACAAGGTCTGCGTGCAGTCCGTTCCGTCTCATACCCGCACCTCCTGCTTTGCTGCGGGCTTCGTTCCGGCCCGCACCATGGCCGTTTCGGCCAGCCCGCAGAGGATGCGGAACATGTTCTGGTAATAGAGCGACATCTGCTCCCCTGCCGCATCGTGCAGCAGGATCAGCGCCCGCAGCTCCCCGTTTTCCCGCACGGCCGCGCCGAACATAGGCAGGCCGGGCGTCAGTTCCCGGTTCACCCACAGCCCGTCCTGCTCGATGCCACGCAGCACCGGGCCAAGGCCCGTGCCTTCCAACAATTGCGGGCAGCGGGCGGCAAAGTCCGCGCTGCAGGCGGCCCGCCGGGCCAGATGCCGCCGGGCGTCCACGCGGTAGACCGCCGCGCTGTGATTTTCGAGCACATCTTCCAGCACCTCCACGATCTTCCGGGGCAGCTCCTGCGCCGGGGTCGCGTCCAGCGCTTTGGTCACAGCATACACCTTGCCGAAGCTGTCTCTCCGGCCCAGGATCTGCCGCCGGAACGAGCGCTTGTCCTCCAATGTATCCTGATACAGCTGCCGCACGAACCGCAGCCGCTCTTCCAGCAGTTTCTGCTCCTCCTCGGCAAAGCGGAGGTCCTCGGCGCTGCGCAGCTGCACATAGCCGCACACCGCCCCCACCACGAAATACACGAGGAAGGCCAGCCAGTTGGACGGCTCGTAGAAGAGCAGCAGCGGCGACGCGCCCTCGGCCCAATAGCCCGCCGCCAGCGAGAGCGACGCCAGAAACGCCGCCGCCACGCCTGCGTTCAGGCCGTAGACATCGGCGATGAGCACGATGAACGCCAGCCGGAAATCCACCACCCGGAACTGCGCCTGGGTGCTGGTCATCCGCACCAGCAGTTCGGATACGCCCCAGGCCCCCAGCAGTTCCAGCACCGGGACCAGCAGCCGGTGCCGCGCGGCAAAGCCGCTGAGCCGTTCCGGCCATTTTTTGCGGCAGGGCTGCTTTTCCTGCCGGAAGAACCGGGGCAGGTCGTCCAGCAGGTCGTACCGGGGGAACCACCCATACGCCCGGCGCAGCTGGCCGTCGTCGGGCGGGTACTCCCGGATCAGGTCGCTGCCGTAGGTCACGGTCAGGCCGGGGCAGAGGGCTTTCCACGCCTCGCCCAGCTGCTCATAGTTCCAGTGGAAGACCACCGGGGCGGTCAGGCTCTCCCACTCCGGCGTCCAGTTGTCGAACACCCGCAGCACCAGCTCGGACAGGTCTTCCATGCACAGAGCCGCCACCGGGGCAAGGGCCTGCTCTTCAAAATGCAGTTCCCCGCTCTTCGGGCGGGTCAGCAGCTGCGCGATGCCCACCGGCGCACCGGTGCAGTCGGTGCCGTAGAGATAGGGCAGGTGCAGCACCTTGATCTGCACCCTGCTCGTCTCGGCGTAATGGCGGCAGAGAGCCTCCGCCGCCTGCGCCAGCACCGATTTGCCGATGAACGGCGTCAGCACGGCTTCCGGCCCAGCCAGATAAAGCAGCTGGCTGGGCCGCTCCCGATTGGCCTGCAACACACGGCGCAGGCGGTCCAGTTCGCCCTCCTGCTCGCTGTGCGGGGTCAGATACTCCGAGAAATAGACGATGCGGTCAAACTCGTAGCTGTCCACCAGCTGGCCGATGCGCTCCTTGCTGTCCAGCGTGATGGTCCGGATGCGCGGCGGGTGCGGCTGGCCCCGTGCGCAGGTAATGAGGACATGGTCCTCTGGGAACGCCATCTCCACCCAGGCAGGGGTCACGAAACAGGTGTTCCCGGTCAATAGAATCTCCACAGCAGTTCCTCACTCATCCTCAACGTTCTACCGGCCCGCCCCCTCTCCGGCAGGGGCGTTCCGCTAGGGCAATTATAAGCGGTATCCGCCGCAAGGTCAAGAAAAAAGATGCGACAATACGTTTGTTTTTGTTCACTGTTTCGATTTACTTCGGATGCTTGCCCACGCATTCTGCAGCATCCGACAGCCTTTTGGGCGCAGCATTTTCACACAAGTCGGAGGCGCACGTCTTCTTTCGGGTCGCTCTCCTGCGCTCTAATGTGCCGCATTTCGCCAAAATTCGCATGGGTTTGCGGAATTCTTAACGAACTTTATGTTGCATTTGCTGCAACTTTGCGGTAAAATGAAGAAATGACAGTCTTGGAAATATCAGGAAACCGAGAGGACGCTATTATGATGAAAAAGATCTCCCGCCGCTCGTTTTTGCAGGCGTCCGGCGTACTGGCAGCCATGGCGGCTCTGACCGCCTGCGGCGGCAGCCAGACCGAGACCGGCAAAACAGCGGATGCACACGAAGCCATTACCTTTATGGCACCTTATAAAGAGGTAGAAGCCTTTATTGAACAGGTGCACAGCGTTTACCCGGAAGTAAATGTTGAGATCGTTCCGTACAGCGGCGATAACACCACCACCTGTTTGCAGAACATGTTTGCGGCGGGCGATCTGCCGGACGTCTGCACCTTGACCTACTACGACCCCCGGATCGATCTGGTCTCCGACAAACTGCTGGACCTTTCCGGTTACGATTTTACCGACAACTATGTGGAGTCCCGTCTGCAGGATGTGTTTGATAACGGCGCGATCTATCTGCTGCCCTCGACCTACAACTGCTACGGCATCACCTATAATAAGACCCTGCTGCGGGAACACGGCTGGGAACTGCCCAATTCTTTCACGGAGCTGGAAGAACTGGCTGCAAAGGCAAAGGAAGCCGGGGTCGATCTCTGTCTGACGCAGATCCAGTATCCGGGCTACGGTTTCCAGTATCTGTGCAACATTGCGGATGCCGATTTCCTTGGCACTCTGGATGGCAGACTGTGGCAGAAGGATTATCTGTCCGGCAAGGCGAACGTCAGCAACACCCCCGGTATGATGCAGGCGATGGCCTATGTCCAGAAGTGGAAGGACATCGGGATGCTGAACGGCACCGGCGATGCTCTTGACGATAACGTGACCCGGCAGAGGATGGCCGAGGGGAACACCCTGTTTTTGATCGGAAACACCAACGGCATTGTGGAGGCAGACGGCAACGCCGATAAATTCGGCCTGATGCCGTTTCTCTCGGAGGACGGCACCCAGAACGTTTTTGTGCTGAATGTGAACCGCTTCTACGGTCTGAACAAAAAGCTGGAGCAGGACCCCCAGAAGCTGGAAGACGCGCTCAAGGTGATGCGCGTGCTTTCCACCGTTGCAGGCACCAGCGCTCTGCAGCCCGCAACGGCGCTGAAAAGCAGCCTGCTGCCCTTCAAGGACGCAAAGGCAGATGACACCTACTATGCCGACATCGCCGATGCTCTGAACGCAGGCAACACCGCGCCCTTTATCTACTCCGGCTGGGAAAACACCATCGTGACCACCGGCCTTAAAATGCTGGACTTCATGAAGGGCAACGCCACCATGGAGGATGTGATCCGGCAGCTGGACGAGGATCAGGATAGCGTAGTGAACAACACCCCGGATGTCATCACTACCGTTACAGAGGAACTTTCGCAGGAGGACTGCGCCATGCTGGTGGGGCGCTGCTTTGCACAGGCTACCGGAAGCGACCTTGCGCTGGTCTCGCTGAGCACCTGGATCCCCGGCAACCCCACCGATCAGAACCACCACGGCGTAGCTGCCAAACTGTACGCCAAGGATATTACGGATTACGACCTTTCTGTCATCCTGCCCACCGGCTGGAACCGCACCATCCAGACCGTCACTCTGACCGGCCAGCAGATCAACGACCTGCTGGCCACGGGCTACGACGCCTACAGCAACGGCAAAGGCTACCCCTATGTGCTGGTCAGCCCCACAGAACCGGAAGCGGGCAAGACCTATCAGGTGGCCATCTGCGGCGTGAGCAAGCAGCTGGCAGCCGAAGCCGATGTCGTGGACAGCGGCGTTGTGGGCATGGATGCCGCAAAAACCTTCTTTGGTGCTTACACCACCATCAGCCGGGCAGACACTGCATGGAGTTGAATAAAACGGACAGGAGATACTGGATGTGAACAACAAAATCTATAAAAAGCTGTTTGTGGGCTTCGGCTTTGTCATCATCGTGTTGACCCTGACCCTTTTTGTCATGAGCCAGACCTACATCCAAAACCTTGTCTACCACGAACGGCTGAGCCAGATGGAAGAGGTCACCCACCAGATGTTCCACAGTCTGGAGGATGTGATCAACAACCACTGGGACGATGTGGACGTGCAGTGCAATTATCTGGCCTATACGTCCATGGAGACGACCGATGATCTGTTTTCCTATCTGGAGAAGCTGTCCGAGCTTGCCAATTACAAAGAAAAACAGATCGAACTGATAGCCGTGGATGCTGCCGGACATTATTATACCGCGCGTGGCCGCATGGGGCTGCTGCGGGAAATGACCTATCTGGAAGACGCGCCGGAGCGGGTCAGCTACGTTTCCAACTCCCTGACTGCGGACGATTCCCGCATGGTGTTCCTGAAACAGCTCTCCACTCCCCTCACCCTGCAAAGCGAGACCGGCGAGATCACCCTGCGCTATTTTGGCATCTCCCAGAGCATGACCCAGCTGAACGATTATTTCCGCTGCGACGCCTACGAAAATAACAACAGCGTCTATGTGCTGGATAACGACGGCTTCAAGCTGTTCAACGCCAACGATGCCGAGCTGCTGAAGGGGCACAACGTATACACCGTGCTCTCCCAGATGTCCTATCTGCACGGTTCTTCCTTTGCAGCAGCAAAGGAGCGGCTCGCCCGCACAGGCTCCTGTTATTCCAACGCCGTGCTGGACGGGACTGAGTATTACTACGCGCTCAAGCAGATGGAAAACGCCCGGTGGACGCTGGCGTTCCTCGTCCCGGCAGAGTACGTGGCCGTCAACACCCAAAAGCTGGTCAATCTCGTCACACTCGTCATCGTCAGCTTTGCCGTGGTGCTCTCGGTCACAGCGGTTTTCGTCGGCTGGTTTCTCCTGCGGCAAAAGCAGCAGCAGGAGCTGCAAGCAGAAAAAGAAGCGAACCTCCGTCTGGAGCAATACAACACCCATCTGACGCAGGCAAACGACGAGATGCGGCGGGCACAGGATGCTGCCGCAGAGGCGCTGTACGCGGCCGAGCGCGCCAGCCAGGCCAAGACCGACTTTCTCTCCAACATGAGCCACGATATCCGCACCCCCATGAACGCCATCGTCGGGTTGACGACCCTGATGGAGAACGAGCTGGACCAGCCGGAAAAGCTGGCCGAGCATCTGCACAAGCTGGAAAGCTCCGGCCAGCTGCTGCTTGGCATCATCAACAACATTCTGGATATGAGCCGCATCGAGAGCGGCAAGACCACCCTGAGCGTTGAGCCGATGCACCTTTCCCAGCAGCTCGACCAGCTCAGCACGATGATCCGCGCACAGGCCAGCGAAAAGGCGCAGACCTTCACCGTCTCCACCCATCTCCGGCACGAAAACCTGCTGGCCGACCCTACCCGCCTGAATCAGGTGCTGATGAACATCCTCTCCAACGCGGTCAAGTATACGCCCAACGGCGGGCACATCCGGTTCGAGGTCGAAGAGCTGCCCCGGAACGAGCACTACGCCAAATACAGCTTTGTGGTGCAGGATGACGGCATCGGCATGAGCGAGGCTTACCAGAAGACCCTTTTTGACCCCTTTACCCGCGAAGAGCGCTCCGGCACCAACAAGGTGCAGGGCACGGGTCTGGGCATGGCCATCACCAAAAACATCGTGGATCTGATGGGCGGCTCCATCAGCGTGGAGAGTGCCACCGGCAAGGGCACCCGCTTTGAGGTCGTGCTGGAATTCCCCATCGACGCCGAAGCGGACGCGGTGCCAAAGGCGCAGGCGCTCCCGGAGGAGCCGGAGGACGTCTCTCCCCTGTGCGGGATGAACTTCCTCTGCGCCGAGGACAACGCCATCAACGCCGAGATCCTGGAGCTGCTGCTGGAATCCAAGGGCGCACACTGCAAAATTTACCCCAACGGGCAGGAGCTTGTGGATGCGTTTGTCCGTGTCAAGCCCGGCGAGTATGACATGATCCTGATGGACGTGCAGATGCCGGTAATGGATGGCTTGGAGGCCACCCGCCGCATCCGCAGCAGCGAAAACCCGCTGGGCCAGGTCATCCCCATCCTCGCCATGACGGCAAACGCCTTTTTGGAAGATATGCAGAAGAGCAAGGAAGCCGGGATGGACGAGCATCTGTCCAAGCCCGTGGACATCGACGCGCTGGAACAGACCGTCAAGCGCTTCCGCGTTACCCCCCCCCGAAAATAAATAGTGGAATCGCACGGTTTCGCAGATGACCGACACCCACGACCTGGCCGGGCCGCCCATTTGCGGCCCATCTCTTTTTTGTGAGAGAGCAATCATGATGAATCAAAGGATTGGATGGTATTGCGTATGGAACGACAGCCAAATAAAATTCAGCCTATGTTGCTATCGGCACTTGCCCAATTGAGCGCCTGCCTGATCGTCTGGAATTTTCATATTCCAAATCCAAATATCGTGCTTTTTGTTGTTCTTTCTGCTGTGCTCGTGAAATGCGGCTATGCAGCAGGAATCGTAAGCGGCCTCATTGCATTCCTATACTCCGCGTTTTTCTTTTCTACCGACCACAGCTTTTTTCTTTACACCTCTTTGAACTTTCAAAAGCTCATCGTGATCGGCCTTGGTATCGTTGCGAACATTCTGGTGATCGGTCACATGCAAAGGCAGTTCGAGCGCTCCAACATGGAAAAGATGCAGGCCGAAACTGAGGAAAAGCTTCAAGAAACAACAGAGAGCTACCGTGCAAAACTTTACCGCGATGTCTTGACTGGCACATACAACCGCCGCTACTATGAGGATATCGCATCCCGTATCGTCGGCCCCGCAGGCATCGCGCTGATGGATGTGGACGATTTCAAGATCTGCAACGACACCTATGGGCATCACGCCGGAGATGTGGCGCTGGAAGCAGCGGCCAATGCCATCCGCTCCTGCATCCGCAGCTCCGATCTGCTCATCCGCTACGGCGGGGATGAATTTCTGCTGGTGCTGCCCGGCATTCCGAGCGATATCCTGCAAGCCAAGCTGGAGCAGATCAGAGCCGCCGTGCAGCAGGCTGCTGTACCCGGTTATTCGCATTTTCGCCTCTCACTGAGCATCGGCGGAACGATGCAGGCCATCACCGACTCGATGGAGAATGCGGTTCGCCGGGCAGACCGGCTGATGTATCAGGCAAAGTGCCGCAAGAATGCCGTCACGGTGGAACTCCCCGAAAACGCGCTGACCGCGCAGGAAGAACTGGTGGAGGAGAAGCCGCAGATCCTTCTTGTGGATGACTCTGAAATGAACCGCCTCATCCTGGCCGAAATCCTGCAAGGCGACTACCGTATTCTGGAAGTAAAAGATGGCCGGGAATGTATGGATGCCTTGCAGGCGGAGGCCGGGAACATCGCACTGGTGCTGCTGGACATCAACATGCCGGTCATGGATGGCTTCGAGGTGCTCAAGGCCATGAACGCCAACCACACCATCGAGGACATCCCGGTCATCATGATCTCCAGCGACGACTCCGACGCCGCGATCCGGCGCTCCTATGAGCTGGGAGCCAGCGATTACGTCAACCGCCCCTTCGATGCCCGCATCGTCTACCGCCGCGTGACCAACACCATCAAGCTGTACGCCAAGCAGCGGCGGCTGGTGCAGATGGTGTCGGACCAGATCCGCGCCCGCGAAAACAACACCGATATGCTGGTGGGTGTGCTGAGCCATATCGTGGAGTTCCGCAACGGCGAGAGCGGCGCCCATGTGCGGCACATCCGCATCATCACCGAGCTGCTGCTCCACCGCCTGCTGGAGATCAGCAGCCAGTACCCCATCACCGCCGAGCAGCAGGACAACATCCCGCTGGCCTCCGCCCTGCACGACATCGGCAAGATCGGCATCGACGAAAAGATCCTCAACAAACCCGGCAGGCTGACCCCGGAAGAATTTGAGGTCGTCAAGACCCACAGTATGCTGGGGGCCGAGATGCTGCACCAGCTGGAAGACTTCAACGAGCAGCCGCTGCTGCAGACCGCCTACGAGATCACCCGCTGGCACCACGAGCGCTGGGACGGGCGCGGCTACCCGGATGGGCTGAAGGGCGATGCGATCCCCATCAGCGCACAGCTGGTCGCGCTGGCCGATGTGTACGATGCACTGACCAGCGAACGCTGCTACAAAAAAGCCTTCTCCCACGAAAAAGCCGTGCAGATGATCCTGAACGGCGAGTGCGGAGCATTCAACCCTCTGCTGCTGCAATGCCTGACGGATATGCAGACCGACCTGAAAGTCCAGTTGCAGCAGCGGACGCAATAACAACAGGAGAACGAAAGCCCCCATGAAACACATCCTCTCACGCCGTGCATTCCTGAACGGATGCACCCTGCTGGCGGCCTCGACGGCCCTCGGCGGCCTGACTGCCTGCGGCGGAACGGACGCGAAGAACAGCGATCTGCCGCAGATCCTCATCGGAAGCGACACCTACCCGCCCTATATTTATCTGAACAATGACGGCACCCCGGCCGGGATCGATGTGGAGATCGCCACCGAGGCATTCCGCCGCATGGGATACGCTGCACGATTTGAAGTCATCGACTGGGAGCAGAAGACCGCCCTTGTGGAAAGCGGCGCCATCGACTGCATCTGGGGCTGCTTTTCCATGCAGGGCCGCGAAACGCTCTACCGGTGGGCCGGGCCTTACATGGTGAGCCGTCAGGTCGTGGCCGTGAACGCCGACAGCAGCATCCAGTCCCTCAGCGACCTTGCCGGGAAGACCGTTATGGTGCAGAGCACCACCAAGCCAGAGGGCATCTTCCTCAGCGGCTCCGACCCGCGCATCCCGCAGACCGTCGAGGTATTCAGCATCGAAGACCGCAGTGTGCAGTATGCCATGCTGGCCTGCGGCTATGTGGACGCCATCGCCGCCCACGAGACGGCCATCCTGCAATACATGAAAGACAACAACGCGGTGTTCCGCATCCTCGAAGAGCCGCTGCTGGTCACCGGGCTGGGCGTTGCCTTTGCCAAAAATGACAGCCGCGGGCTGGACCACCAGCTGAATGATACCTTTGCGCAGATGCGCGAGGACGGCACACTGGAACGGATCGTCGGCAAATACCTGGAACATGCTTCGCAGTATCTGGAGGTGGACACCATTGACGCGTAACAACAAAACCACTCCGAACACGCGGACCTGGGTGCTCTACATTCTCGTCGGTGTGCTCTTCATGGCGGGGGTCGTCCTGGCTTCCGGCTGGAAAGCCCTGCATGCGACCGAAGAGCGTTTCTGCCAGACGATCGCGTTCGTCAAATCGCAGTCCACCAGTTTTGAGCAGTACAACAATACCATCACGGCCAAGGCGCTCCGCCGCACAGCGGTCTCGGTGCACCAGCTGGCCGGTGACGCCGCACTCGACCTCTCCGACCCGCACTGCCTGAAACAACAGACTGAGACGCTCTGGCTCACCGGCATTTCCGTGCTGCGCCCGGACGGCACACTCCTGTGCGAGTACACAGCGAACGGCATCGGCTACGCCCAGCTGGAAGACCGGCTCAAAAAGGAGACCGCACTGGACGTCTTCCGCTTCCCGCAGAAGACCTACCTGAAGCGCGTTCTGCTGGCAGATGGGTCTGCCGTGGATGTAGCGGCACACCGGGCCGACCACCAGGAGGTCATCCTGCTGGCCTATCGCTGCACCCCGGCCAAATTTGTCGAGGGAACGGCACTGTCGGTCCAGAGCATTCTGGACGGCTACCCAGAAGAGACCAGCGGCACCCTGTTCATCGTGCAGAACAATCAGGTCATTGCGTCCAACCGCCCGGAGCTGATCGGGCAGGACACCACCGCAAGCCCGCCGGTGCAGGAGATCCGCAGCGCCGGGCTTGCGGAAAAGCTGACGCCCACCCACGGCTGGAACGGCTCCGGCTGCTATTTCGGCATGTACAGCCACGGCCGGTCGTTCGACCTCTATGCGTACACGGATGAAAAAACCGTGTTCCACGAGTCGCTCACGCGGGTCTTAACGGCACTGGTCTGTTACATCCTGCTCGTTTCGGTCTTGCAGATGCTGCGCCGGCGCTCGGTGCAGGAGATGGAGCAGCAGAAAAAAGAGCAGGAGAAGAAGTATCAGACCCAGCTGGAAGAGCAGAACCGCAAACTGGAGATCGCGCTCCAGCACGAGGGCGCGGCCAACCGCGCCAAGCGGGAGTTCCTGTTCAACATGAGCCACGATATCCGCACCCCGATGAACGCCATCATCGGCTTCACCTCGCTGGCGGCGACCCACATCGACAACCGCGAGCAGGTGCTGGACTACCTGAAAAAGATCTCCACCTCCAGCCAGCATCTGCTCTCCCTCATCAACGATGTGCTGGATATGAGCCGCATTGAGAGCGGCAAGGTCAAGATCGAGGAAAAGGCGGTGCATCTGCCCGACCTTGTCCACGATGTGCGCTCCATCATCCAGCCCAATGTCGCGGCCAAACGGCTGTCGCTCTTCATTGATACCATGGACATCGAGGATGAGGACATCATCACCGACCCGCTGCGGCTGAACCAGATTCTGCTGAACATCCTGTCCAACGCCATCAAGTTCACCCCCACCGGCGGCATGATCAGCATCCGCATCGCCCAGAAGAACGGTGCGCCCAAGGGCTGCGTCTGCTATGAGTTCCGCATCAAGGACAACGGCATCGGCATGAGCGAAGAGTTCCAGAAGCACATCTTCGAGGAGTTCAGCCGGGAGGAAAGCTCCACCGTCAGCGGCATTCAGGGCACCGGCCTGGGAATGTCCATCACCAAAAACATCGTGGATCTGATGGGCGGCACCATCGCCCTCACGAGCGAGCCGGGCAAGGGCACCGAGTTCATCGTGACCCTCTGCTTCACACGCAGCGGGCAGAAAGCAGAGCCCAAGCAGCTCCCCCAGTTGGAAGGGCTGCGCGCACTGGTGGCAGACGACGATACCAACACCTGCCTGAACGTCAGCACCATGCTGTCCAAGATCGGGATGCGGCCGGAGTGGACGATCTCCGGCAAGGAAGCGGTCATCCGCACCAAATATGCGGTGGAGCAGGGCGATGCGTTCAGCGTCTACATCATCGACTGGCTGATCCCCGACATGAACGGCATCGAGATCGTGCGGCAGATCCGCAAGGTGATCGGGAATCGCTGCCCCATCATCATCCTGACGGCCTACGACTGGGCGGACATCGAGGACGAGGCCCGCGCCGCCGGAGTGACCGCGTTCTGCGAAAAGCCGCTCTTCCTCTCGGAGCTGCGCCGCGTTCTGGCCGAACCGTTCCGTGCAGAGCCTGCCTCCAAGCCTGCTCAACCCACTGCGACCGACCTCAAGGGGAAGAAGCTCCTGCTGGTGGAAGACAACGAGCTGAACCGTGAGATCGCACTAGAGATCCTGAAAGAAGCCGGTTTTGTGGTGGATACCGCCGAGGATGGCGCGGTCGCCGTCCAGAAAATAAAGCAGGCGGCCCCCGGCCAGTATGACCTGATCCTGATGGACATCCAGATGCCCAATCTGGACGGTTACGAGGCCACGCGGCAGATTCGCGCCCTGCCGGACGCCGAGAAGGCCAACATCCCCATCTTTGCGATGACGGCAAACGCCTTTGAAGAAGACCGTCAGAACGCACTGGCGGCCGGCATGAACGGCCATATCGCAAAGCCGCTGGACGTCCCGCACCTGCTGCGCGTCCTCGCAGATGCCCTGAAAAAATAACCCCCAAAAAAGCCGAAACGGCCTGAACTCTGTGTCGCACAGGGTTCAGGCCGTTTGTGGTTTTATTCGGTTTTGGGGGCGCAGAAACACAAGATCGGATCACTTCACCTGTGCCCCGGTGGTCAGCGCCTCGGACACGGCGTCCATCAGCGCGACCATGGTGCAGTAGTTGGCACCGTAGGTCTCGGTGTAGGCAGAGTAAGTGTCGATCTGCTCCTGGGTGGGGGCGATGTCCATCGCCTCAGCCACTGCCTGATAGAGCAGCGCTTCGCGGGCATACTCGGTGATGCTGTCGCTCATGGCATCCAGCAGGTCGTCGGCACTGTTGTAACCGGCAGCAGCCTGCAGGAAGCTGTCGAGATCATAGCCGTAATACTGGGCCATGGTGTAGTAGTAGTTCAGGCACTGGTTGACCTGATAATCGGTCACTTCTTTGGGCAGGTCCTTGAAGGTGGAGTTTGCCAGCAGGTAATCCATCACCGCAGTGTTCAGGTTGTTCTGATACAGCATCTTCTGGTATTCGGCCCGCAGGTCTTCCACGGTGTGGACGCCGTCGGTGCTGCTGAAATTCTCCTCGACCCAGGCATCGGTCAGTTCCGGCAGGATCTCCTCGCTGATGTAGTTCAACGTGACGGAGAAGACCGCCTTTTTGTTGCTCAGGACCACCGCATTGCCCTCGGCATCGGTGGAGTCGCTGTAGCCGTCCGGAAAGGTGACGTTGACCTCAAAGGTCTCGCCGGGCTTGTGGCCCACGATCTGGTCCTCAAAGCCGTCGATGAAGGAACCGCTGCCCAGCGTCAGGCTGTAGCCGCTGTAGGTGCCGCCGGTAAAGGCCACGCCGTCCACGGTGCCCACGTAGTCGATGTTGACGGTATCGCCGTCGGCAGCGGCACGGTCGGTGATCTGCTGCGTGGTGGTGTTCTGGCTGAGCAGGCTGTCGATCTGGGACTGGACGTCCTCCTCGGTCGGCTCGATGTCCGCCTTCTTCAGCGGGATGGAAGCGTAGTCCTCCGGCAGGGTCACATAATCCAGTGCGCGGATGCCGGACCAGTAGCCGTTCTCGTCCAGACCGTCACTATAGGCAAAGTTCTGGTAGTCATAATCCGAAGCGCTGCCGTAGACAGACGCCTCCGAGCCGGCCGATGCGGAAGAGGACGGCGCAGACTTCGAACAGCCCGCAGCCGTCAGCGCTAGTGCACCGGCGCAGAGAAGGCAGACTGCCTTCGAGATGATTCGTTTCAAGTGGATACCTCCTGTATCCCGGACGCCGCCGGGAACTGCAATTTTTTCAGACAAATCTTATTATAAAGGGTAAAAATGAAAAAGAAAAGGATTTTGCGAAATTTCCACAAGTTTCACGCTGCCTGCCACGTGAGGTCGTTGCTTTTTGTCAAAAGCTGTGATATCCTATAATTGCCGCAGCAAAGCGGCAAGGCGCTGTGTCCAGAACGCAGGCGGCAACTCCCTACCGGATGGCTTTGTTTCCATAAACAGGGCGCCGGGAGGGCGACTTTTGAACGTTTCTCCCCGGAGGCTCTGGCCGAAAGGGGGAATGTACCCATGACATTGACCGAGATTCTTGCGCTGTTGACGTTCCTCGTCACAACGGTTTACGACACGATCGACATCGTGCTCCGATTCCGAGAGTTTCGCACAAAAAATGGACAAAAGAAATGACCGCCCCACGTTTAGCACCCGTTGGCGGTCATTCTTTTGATCTGCTGGTAGGGAGCTAGCCGTTTGTTGGGCCAGCGCCTTTTCTATTTGTAGTATAATCGTTCTATCGTCGTTTGTCAAGCTGTCGCCCCGCACACGCAAAAATCCTCTTGCGCTGCCGGGCCTGCGGCTTTATTATAATAAGAGAAGCCCATCAACACAAGGAGGAACATCCATGGATTACAACAAAGCCGCTCTCGAAATGCACGAGAGCCACCACGGCAAAGTCGGCATCGTGAGCAAGGTCGAGGTCAGGACCCGCGACGACCTGTCCACGGCTTACACCCCCGGCGTCGCCGAGCCCTGCCGCAAGATCAAAGAGAACCCCGACGACGTGTACAAGTACACCTTCAAGCGCAACATGGTGGCCGTCGTATCCAACGGCACCGCCGTGCTGGGCCTGGGCGACATCGGCCCCGAAGCCGGTCTGCCAGTCATGGAGGGCAAGGCCGTGCTGTTCAAGGAATTCGGCGGCGTGGATGCCTTCCCCATCTGCATCGACGCCCACGACGCCGCCAGCGTCATCGCGGCCTGCAAGGCCATCGCCCCGACCTTCGGCGGCATCAATCTGGAGGACATCAAAAGCCCGGAGTGCTTCGAGATCGAAGAAACGCTGGAGCGTGAGCTGGACATTCCCGTCTTCCATGACGACCAGCACGGCACCGCCATCGTCGTGACGGCTGCGCTCATCAACGCCCTGCGCGTGGTGGGCAAGAAGATGGAGGATGTCCACATCGTCCTGAACGGCCCCGGTGCCGCCGGCACGGCTATCATCAAGATGCTGATGACCGCCGGTGCCAAAGACATCGTGGCGGTGGACCAGTTCGGCACCCTGTACAAGGGCTGCAACAGCGCCGAGGCCCACAAGAACTGGCTGGGCGAAGTGACCAACCCCCGCCAGATCAAGGGCGGCCTGAAGGAGGCCATCGAGGGGGCCGACGTCTTCATCGGCGTGTCCCGCCCCGGCATCCTGACCACCGAGCTGTGCAAGACCATGAATCCGGACGCCATCGTTTTCGCCATGGCCAACCCCACCCCGGAGATCATGCCCGACGAGGCCAAGGCAGGCGGTGTGCGGGTCATGGCCACCGGCCGCAGCGACTTCCCGAATCAGGTGAACAATGTGCTCTGCTTCCCTGGCCTGTTCAAGGGTGCCCTGAGCGTCCGCGCACGGGACATCAACGATGCCATGAAGCTGGCCGCAGCCTACGCCATCGCCGACCTCATCACGGATGAGGACCGCAGCGAAGAGAACATCATCCCCGGCGCATTCGACCCCCGCGTGGCCGAGGCCGTGGCCTCTGCCGTGGCAAAAGCTGCCCGCGAGACCGGCGTGGCCCGTCTGTAAAGGAGGCGCGGCATGAGGACGATCTCCGCACAGTCCATCACCGATACCGTCGCCCGCCTGTGCATCGAAGCCAACACCCGCCTGCCCCAAGACGTGGAAGCGGCTCTGGCCAGAGCGCGGGAGGAAGAGCCGTGGCCGCTGGCGAAAACCACCCTCGACCTGCTGTGGTCGAACCTCGGAGCGGCGCAGGAGAAGGCTCTGCCCATCTGTCAGGACACCGGCATGGCCTGCGTCTTCGTGGAGCTTGGAACGGATATCCACATCGACGGCAGCTTTGAGGCCGCCATCCACGAGGGCGTCCGCCGGGGCTACACCGACGGCTACCTGCGCAAGAGCATCGTAGCCGACCCCCTGCGCCGGGGCAATACCGGCGACAACACCCCTGCCGCCATCACAGTCCACCTCGTGGACGGCGACGGCTGCACCATCACCGTGGCCCCCAAGGGCTTTGGCAGCGAGAACATGAGCCGCATCCAGATGCTCAAACCGGCCGACGGCGTGGAAGGGTTCAAGAAATTCGTGCTGGAGACGGTCACGCGGGCAGGCTCCAACCCCTGCCCGCCCATCGTGCTGGGCATCGGCGTGGGCGGCAGCTTCGACAAGGTCGCCTATCTGGCCAAAAAAGCTCTGCTCCGCCCGCTGGACATCCCCAACCCGGACCCCTACTATGCCGCCCTCGAACGCGAACTGCTGGCCGCCGTCAACGAGACCGGCATCGGCCCGCAGGGCTTCGGCGGCAGGACCACCTGCCTGGGCCTTGCCATCGAGCAGATGCCCACCCATGTGGCGGGTCTGCCCGTGGCCGTGAACGTTTCCTGCCATGTCACCCGCCGTGCCAGCGCGACGCTGTAAACGATCCCCTTTCCGTCAAAGGCGTGAGCCTATTAGGAGGCTTGATGAACATGCAATACGAACTGACCACCCCCTGCACCGCGCAGGACCTGGCCCCGCTCCAGGCGGGCGACACCGTTCTGCTGTCCGGTGTGGTCTACACGGCCCGCGACCAGGCGCACAAACGGATGCTGGAAGCACTGGACCGGGGCGAACCGCTCCCCTTCGACCTCGAAGGCAGCGCCATCTACTACGTCGGCCCCACACCAGAGCGCCCCGGTGCGGTCATCGGCTCGGCCGGGCCCACCACCAGCGGCCGGATGGACGCGATGAGCCCCCGCCTGCTGGACCTGGGCAACAAGGTCATGATCGGCAAGGGCAAGCGGGATGCCGCCGTCAAGGAAGCCGTCGTGCGCAACGGCGCGGTCTATCTGGCCGCGCTGGGCGGGGCCGGTGCTCTGATGGCCAAGAGCGTCAAAACGCTGGAAGTCATCGCCTGGCCGGACCTCGGCTGCGAAGCCGTCCGCCGCCTGACCGTGGAGCAGATGCCCCTGACCGTCATTCTGGATGCCCACGGCGGCGACCTCTATCTCTCCGGCCCGGAAGCCTACCGCGCGTCCAGATAAGCACGTTCCACAAGATTTCAGGCCCTGTTTCCGGTCAAAATAGCAAAATCATGCAGAAGAAGCTCAGTTCGTTTTAACAAACTTCCGCCGAACGACTTGCATCCCCCGGCAGAATGTGGTATCCTATAACAAACCGAACCGATGTGCGTTTTTCTGCTCCGGGCCGGAAATCAAGAAAGGCAGGAGGCCGACAACCATGCAGATCCACCAATCCGCAGAAGATTACCTTGAAACGATCCTGATGCTGAATCAGAGGATGGGCCGCGTCCGTTCCATCGACGTGGTCAACGAACTGGGCTACACCAAAGCCAGCGTCAGCATCGCGATGAAAAAGCTGCGGGAGAACGGCTACATTGCGGTGGACGGTGAGGGCAACCTGACCCTGCTGGAACCGGGCCGCGAGATCGCCGAGCGCATTTACAGCCGCCACCGGCTGCTGACCCACTTCTTCGTGCAGCTGGGCGTGGAAGAGGACATCGCCGCAGAGGACGCCTGCAAGGCAGAGCATATCCTCAGCGAGCAGACGCTGGAAAAGATCCGCGAGTATGCCCTGCTCCACGACGCCGAGAGCACCCTGAAAAACGAAGACTGACCCAAAACCACAAAAGGGACTGCCCGAACCGGCAGTCCCTTTTCTGTTTTCACATCTTCAGTAGGCATCCAGCCCCAGGCTGACATCCAGTGCCTGATCGACCCGTTTCTGGTCTTCCGGCGTGATCTGCCCTGCGCGCTCCCGCAGGCGGTGTTTGTCCAGCGTGCGGATCTGCTCCAGCAGCACGACGCTGTCCTTGGC
>ERZ791773.233-NODE-233-length-29223-cov-4.056295_pt1 | contig 29223 bp, 26 predicted proteins | sample MGYA00509948_ERZ791773 | MGnify/ENA primary metagenome ERZ791773 (study PRJEB30046, sample SAMN00791987) | human gut metagenome | study: EMG produced TPA metagenomics assembly of the A metagenome-wide association study of gut microbiota in type 2... | reverse complement strand
TCCAGTCAATGTACCCGCAACTCCTAATACTGTGGTTGTAATCAAATTTATATATGTTTCAAAATTCTCGTGCTTCATTTCATCATCTCACGTTCTACACAAATTATAGTTAGAGCTGACATAACCCAATCTATGTCAGCCCTAATCCCCTATACCGTTTGTATACCACTTTATACTAAAAATGAATACTGTTTCAAATACTATATTCTTTATCTTTTCCCTAATATAATTTTCATATTTTGAATTCATCCAAATATTCAGTCATTGACACTTGAAAAACATTCTTCTTATCAATATTCCTTTGCATTTCCTCTATTCGAATTGCTATCGTCAACTCGATTACAGCTTCTCTTATCAGTTTCAGTAAATCCAGAGAATATTCTACCATATCTTCTTCAGAAACCCGATAGATATAATCTTTTCCGATTTCTACATTTCTTTCAACCGAAAACATATGTATCGAAACAAATTTATGCTCTAAAGCATTTCTCAGCTTCTTTAACTTTTTCGTATATGGTATATCCGCATTACCAAATTTTTCCTTAAAATCCCTATTAATCCAATGCAAAGCGGATAATGCTATATTCTTATTTTCTTTTTCCTCTAATTTTTTCCAAATACTGTCAAAGCTTACTTCCCTCTCAGTAATACCAAGTCCCAAATATGAATTTAGCAAAAAAGCAATTCGATCAAGGATAGAATATAATGTTCTATACGCTGTTTTTAATTTTTCAAGTCGAATAGAATAACTGCTATAATTCAGTATATCTTCCAGATGGGTTTCCTTATCCGCAAAATGAACATTATTCTCTGGATTTATCACTTCAAAAAGCAAATATCTTGCATAAATATACTCTTCCTTAACTTGATTAAACATTTCGAACACAAATGGAGGGTTTTCTTGTTCAATCGATGTCGTAATGGACGTAATATGAAGTGCATCCTGCATAAATGCCTCATTCACTTTCGGTAAATCATTCAACGTGTTTAAAAAAAGATGATTTTTAAGACACCATTTTCTATAAGCAAATTCCTCTTCAGATTCCGTTTCTATGGGAATGAACTCACTCTGTTCTTTAAGATTCTCTTTTCTAAAGTATGCTTCCATATCTTTGCGTCTCTTAGCAAATCCTTTTTTCGCTTCCTCATATGTATAAACATCATTTGCCTGTTCAGCTTCCCTATAATATTTGTAAGCTTCTCTATATAAAACCGCTTGATGTCTGTCATCACCTTCCAAAAATGCATAATGTTCAAGCGCTTTTCCTATATTCCCAAGTGCCATTCCAAAAGGATGAAGTCCCGCAGCTTTACTGTAATAGTCCATTGCAAAGCATTTTCTACCACAAAAATCCAGGGCATTACCTAGATTCACATATAGAATCATTCGAATTCCAGTAAGATAAGGACAGTTTTCCTTGTTTTCTTCTATTTGTTGCAACAGTTCCTCTGCATGGCGAAAATACCATAAAGCCTTACTATGAATTTCAATCACTTCACTATCTGTATACAATTTTTTTGCCGTGCCTTTTCTCAGTAAGTTATCTCTTAGAATCGTAGTAGCTGTTCCCACAGAATAAAAAAGTGGGGCATACTCTGGCACATCATGAGCACTCAAAATTTTTTTTGCTTTTTCAATTAATTCCCGAGTCCTATCAATATCTCCTGCAATATCTGCAGCATCAAAAGCGGCTGCTAACTCATCACAAATTGGTGCAAATGGCGAATTTCTCATTTTCTATTCCTCACTTTTTACAATTGACTGCTTACAGCAACTTCTCTGATCATCCCACAGCTAGAAACTAAAATTCCGGCATGACGCAATCAAGCAGGTAAATCCATAGAAAATAACATACCGCTAACGCTTACCACCGCACAGTACCAGATACCGTTATTGTTTAAAAAAAACTTTCAAGCTGGTTATTAATTGTATTTTACACCAGTTTGAAAGTTTTCACAAACACTATATCAGAATCTCTCTATTTATTACTTATATTTCATAATGTAACAGACTACGTCTATTTTCGTTTATAATTTTCCCCCCCAAACCCTCGTCAAACACCAGCCCTCTTATGGCTTCCAAACATAATTTTCACTCTAGCACCTGAAAAATACAATACACACTAACTTCTTACGCCGACGCCATTATGACGAGGGTCTAATACACCCCGCCTCAATCAACCCCCGAATTGCCTCCACCACCAGCGGCTTATCCTCCTTATAGGTAACTCCGAACCACTTATCCTGTGTCTCCAGCAGTGTTACCTCGGCCCGCTTTTCTGCCAGCAACTTATCAATGATTTTCGGCAGGAGATATTCTTTCTTCTCCGCGTCTTTTTCATCTAAGTTATCCAGGAATTCCACGAAGCCGGATTCCAGCACATCCAGGAACTGCAGCGGGAGGCCCCACATATTCATGGATACGTGCTGATCTGGCTGTAAGGTGATTTCCTGCTTTTCTTCGTTGCGCGCGGATATCATGCCATCCCTTTCCTGGATGTCATAGGTTTCGATGACACGCTGCAAATGGTTCTGGGAATCTACTTCGCAGATTCCGCGTGTTACACCACCATTCTCGCTTAGGGTGTTGGAAAGGATGAAACCGGCCATGCAAATGTCAAATACGGGCTTTGAAGCATCCATCTGCGCGGTCATATAGTGATACAGCTTTTGAAAGGCTTCTTTGCCGTAATAGTCGTCTGCGTTGATTACCATGAAGGGCTCTTTTACTACATTTTTAACGCAGAGGACTGCCTGGCCGGTTCCCCAGGGTTTGGCGCGGTTCCAGACGTTTTTCTTTCCTGCCGGTAATTCATCCACGGACTGGTATACGTATTCCACTGGCACCAGTTTTTCAATTCTTCGACCGATGATCTCTTTAAAATCTTTTTCGATGTCGTGGCGGATGATGAATACGACTTTGTTGCAGCCGGCCTCCAGCGCATCGTGAATGGAATAGTCCATGATGATCTCACCGTTTGGTCCTACTGGTTCTAACTGCTTGATACCGCCTCCAAAGCGGCTGCCGATACCGGCTGCCATAATTACTAAGGTTATATTCTTCATGCTTTTGTACGCTCCTGACTTTGGTTATTCCATTGTATCAGAGTCTGTTATTCCACCGTCACCGACTTTGCCAGATTTCTCGGCTTATCCACATCCAATCCCTTTGCTACAGACACATAATAGCCCATCAGCTGCAGCGGGATGACTGCCAGTGAAGTGGCAAAATGCGGATCGGTCTTCGGGATATAGGTCACGAAGTCTGCGGTGTCCTCCATGCTATAGTTTCCATAGGTGGTAAGTCCCATCAGATACGCGCCGCGGCTCTTGCACTCTACCATGTTGCTAACGGTCTTTTCGTAGAGATCTGGCTGAGTGAACACGCCAATGACCAGAGTACCGTCTTCAATCAGGGAAATGGTTCCGTGTTTGAGTTCGCTGGCTGCATAAGCTTCGGAATGGATGTAGCTGATTTCTTTCATCTTGAGACTGCCTTCCAGGCAAATGGCATAATCGATGCCGCGGCCGATGAAGAATACATCTTTCGCGTTTGCCTGTTTTGCCGCAAACCACTGGATCCGCTCCTTGTCCTCCAGAATCTTGCGTATTTTATCCGGGATGGTCTGGAGTTCTTTGATATATGCCGCGTACTGCTCGTCTGTAATTTCGCCACGAACCTTTGCAAACTGAATTGCCAGCGTGTAAGCTGCAATAAGCTGGGTGCTGTAGGCTTTTGTCGTAGCTACAGAGATTTCCGGACCGGCCAGGGTATAAAAAACATTGTCTGCTTCCCGGGCAATTGAGGAACCTACCACATTTACAATTCCCAGGGTGCGCACACCGTGTTCTTTTGCTTCCCGAAGGGCTGCAAGACTGTCGGCGGTCTCACCAGACTGACTGACGATGATTGCCAGGGCATTTTTATCCAGAATCGGACGGCGGTATCGGAACTCGGATGCCAGTTCCACACGCACCGGAATGCAGGCCAGATCTTCCATCACATACTGGGCTGCCATTCCCACATGATAGGCAGAGCCACAGGCTCCGATGTAAATCTAGCTGATGTTTTCCGCATCCGTGAGATCAGCTTTTATTAGGTCCATAGCACCGTTCTTTAAAACAGAGTTCAAGGTGTCCGCAGCACCTTTTGACCACTCGTGGATCTCTTTATTACATGAAAAATCAATTAGCTACATCAAACTTAATAATCATTCTTTTAATATTAAATTCCGATCCATCTGAATCTTCCGCATCAAATCGAAATCCTAACTTCTCATATATTTTGTATAAAAGTTCTTCGTCAACAGGTTTCTCTTCATCATAGGTTTCAGAACTAGGCCATACTGCAAGTTCTTTGCCCCCAGCCCTGACAGCCTCTTCTATCATGGCCTGTAATAGCAACTTTCCAATGCCTTTGTTTCTATAACTCTCTCTCACGCGAAAATGAGTAAGCCAAAAACAATTTGCTTCGGCAGACATAACAATCACCCCTAGCTCTTTCTTTCTGAAAAGCCCTGCATATGCTGTGGCCTGTACAAAACCATTATACAGTTTTTCGATTTTGATTTTCATGATTCAATTTCCTCCTGATTTTATTTACACTTATATTATGGAAACCGAATCAACACCCATATGCACTTTCCTATTTTTCCCGTTCCAGCTCTCTCTTCCTCTCCCCCGCCCTTATCAATTCCATCTCAAAATCCTGCCGGTTCTTCTGCAGCCCCGTATTCAACTGCAGTCCCGCAAAAAACGACTGAAGCGCTGCTATCATAAGGAAACCGCATACAAACAAAGTCGGATAACGTGGAACCAGACCGGTTTCAATGTATTCTGCTCCTACCGGAATAAAAAGTAATATTGAAAGTGCCGCCAGAAACACTGCAATCATTCCGTAGAAGCGCATCGGCCGGTAAACGCTATATAAGCGCAGGATGGTTTTCAACACTTTGAAGCCATCATGGCGATCACATTCATACCTTTTGAGTGAATGCCTGTGACTTGTGCCGGGTTGGAAAACCAGGAATCAAACAGGACATAATCCGCTTTCATTCCTGCACTGAGGGCAGTGTCCAACAGGGTCATCATTGCTTCCAACGCTTTTGTCTGAACAAGCTTGCGTCTTTTTCCTGCAACGCTTCTGTTATCAAAGATCTTTACCGGACCAATGATATTTGTATCTTTTGCAGATGCCAGCAGACAGCTGTTTACCGGGATCAATGTATTTCCAGCACACCAGCTTAAAGTAAGCATTCGGAATCCTTTTTTGAAATGCATATCCGTGTGATCAAAAACCTTTGATCCCAGTTCTGTTTTCTTGCAGCTGGTGCGGTTAAAAAGACTGTCATCAATGATGAAGACATTTTTCCTGCTATCATTCGTCAGACATTTGATGTCATTGTTTACAATATCTGCAGCAAGAAGAGAAGTAAAACGGTGCCAGTTTGTCTTTGCGGAATTAAGGAAACGGTAAAACGTGTTCTTGGAAAACTCTTCCTTAAAAGAGCCAGTCCGTCGCTGCATATACATACTTCTTCTGTCAAAAATGTTGCTGAGTTTGTACCGAAGCAGAAAAACAGGAGAAACACCTTTTTCTTTCATCCCATTGCATTTGGCAAGAAGTTTGCCAACATGGTGTTTAGAAAAAAATCTCTGAACACAGTCAACTAAGTCTTTCTCATCGGAATGGTTTTGTGGTATACTGGACACGGCATAAATCTCCTTTGTTAAAATGATTTTTCGGCAACTACATTATACCAAGAGGAACAGGTTTATGCCTTTTTTATTGGCTAAAATATTGAATTTTCAAGGTTCAACACACCGTACTGGTGTGGGAAGTTTTAGTCCTTAAAATGATAATTAAAATTTTCAAACCCTTCCATGATCCATTCTGTTATCTCCCGATAAGACTGATCAGACAACTGGATTTTCAAATCTTCCGCTCTATTCTCATCATATAGCGGAATATTCCTAGACAAAGCAGGTGCGTACAGACAAACACCGGATCTTCCAGTTCATGATCGCTGCTGTTGCTGATCTCATGAGCTGAAACAGCAAGTCGGTGACAGCTCATGAGATTAGCAACAGTCAATCTGGCACCGAAGCTGATTCACTTCAACCACTAACTTAGCATAAAAATCTACTGTCAGACTGGAACTTAGCAATTCACATTTTTTAAATGTGGCCTGTGGAATTTACCCCTGCACTGGAATTTAAAATTTCAAGTCAGTGCAATTTGGGAAGTAAATGAGAATTTTCTAAATGGAAATTCTGAAAAAGCTCAAATAACCTAAACTAAATGTACATACCTAGCTTACACTTTCTCCTATATCCTCCAAAAATAATTTCAAAAGCCTGAACGCCGCCTCTGCATCCTTTTTATATACAATGGTTTTCGATGTATGCATATTCTGACATGGTACAGAAATTCCCAAATGTCCAGCCCCATTATCTTTTTCATTTGTAATAATTAGCTCTGTGGTTCCGCAATTACTCACTTCGCGCTGATATGTAATTGCATTTTTTTCTGCAATGTATTCGCATCGTTCAACTAATTTCTGATCAGATATCTCAATGGCATCTGATATTTTTATGCCTGCACCACCCCCAAGTTTCAAACTATTCATCTCTCCAACAGGAGAAACATCAAGATTAATGACAACATCTGGTTCCAATGTAGTTATAGCTACCCTGGCACCTCGCATTCCGGTTTCTTCCTGAACTGAAAAAACAAAATAAATATCATCCCTCGTTTTAATTTCATCTATCACCTTTAACATATTGAGACATGAAATTCGATTGTCAATAGCTTTTCCAACCATTATGGAATCTCCATCAAAAATAGATGATTGAAATCCCAACACATCACCAATCTGAAATTGGCCGCTAATACAAACTGCCTTTATTTTATCAATATCATGTGCTCTTACTCCTTCTGGATCATTACATATAAGAACCCCTTTTTTCATTCCATCTACGGTTGTTACAATTTCATTTACTGCATTCCATGCTTTTATATTGCCTAATGTTTTTAGTACCGCACTCCCATCATCATTTATTCGCATAACCTGAAATCCCACTTCATCCATATGAGACATCACCATTATCCTCTTTCTTGGATTTTTTCCATGCTTTACACAAATCAAATTCCCTATGCGGTCTGTATATACCGTTGTTCCATCTTTAATATCAATCTGTTTTTCAATATATGTTCTGATACTTTCTTCATATCCAGACGCGCCCAATATCGCAAAAATATTTTCCATTTTCTATACTCCAGTTTTTGCCTACAGTAAAAATAAGCTCTTCGCTCTAAAATTAATTCGAAATTTCAAATTCTGTTTTCAACATATCCTTCACTTCATCATTTAAATACATCCAAGATGGCTTAAACAGCAAATTCAAACGCTGTTTCTGCACTAATCCATCATACAATTTTTCTGCACTGGCAAATTTCTTTGCTTGCTTAATATTCGCCTTACATTTTTCCACATTGCCCTTGAGAGCATATGTGATAGCCAAATTACGATAAAAATCCACATTACCTTTATCGCTTTTTATTGCGTTTCCTATAAAAGTCTCCGACAAATCTAAAAATTGTTCTTTATTACTGTCCTCACGCAATGAAACTTTTCCATATACACATCCCATCAGAAAATATGTATCTGCAGCAAGAGTTTTTGAACGCTTATCTGTGCATTTTTTCAATTGTTCAAGCAACTCTCCACTCACATTCTCTAATTCGTTCATACTATCTACAGAATATGGAAGTTCATCTGCATATAACATTAATAGTTCATATTTCGCCACTAAAGCCATAAAGGAATCCTCTGCAGTTTCAATTGCCTGTTCATAACAATCCACCGCATACTTATTCCGTTTTCTAAGCATATACATACGCCCTTCCTGAATCAAACGAGCGCACTCTAATTCCTGCTGATTCTCAAGCGCCTGAGCAGACATCTTTACTGCATCATCCAATTCTTTTGACCTCACAACATTAAATACAGATAAAACACCGCCGAAAATTGCGAAAACACTGATTCCAGCAGTTATAATCCCTAATGTAAACGTAACTTCATCTGCAAAAGTAAAACTTTCATAATCCGTATTCTGTACAACACCCGCATTTCCATTCTCACTAACAGACTGTTCCAAACTGAAAATTTTTTCATTTAACAGCGACTGCTCTAATTTCAGATGTTTGATCTGGACAAAAACAATTGCTATTGCCGCAACCATCACCGTTAACATGAACGCACAAAAAATCGTATATACTTTCGTTCTATATTTTTTCTTCATTTGTTTTTCCCCTAAAATAATAGCTGATACAAGTCTTCCATAGACAACTTCTCAACAACTCCTGATTTATCTAATATTGTTTCCGATAAAATTTTCTTTTTTTTCTGTAATTCGTAAATTTTCTCTTCTATACTGTCTTTCACCAAAAAATGATATATGAATACCGGTTTTTCCTGCCCTATTCGATACACTCGATCCGCCGCCTGTTGCTCCACTGCTGAATTCCACCAGGGATCATATATTATTACATATTGACAGGATACCAGACTTAAGCCTACTCCGCCTGCTTTTAAGCTAATAAAAAATAGTCCTGTCGGCTGTTGTTCAAATTTATCCACTATCTCCTGTCGGTTATTCGTAGTTCCATCAATATAATAGGTATTCCATCCTTTCTGATCACACCACTGCTTTAACCGTTGTAAAGCCTTTGGGAAAAGACTATAAATAATCAATTTACCATTTTCGCTTATCACACATTCCGCATAATCTTTAAAAAGCTCAAACTTGCACGAACCGCAATCATCTGTTTCTCCCATTCCCGGCGGAAGCAGGTCAGGATCCGTACATAATTCCCTCAGATACAATAAAGCCTGTAAAATTGCAGCATTGTCCTTTATTGTATAACGAGATGGCTTTTCCCTTAATTCATTTTGTGTTGCAGTTAACAACGTTTCATATATTTTCTTTTGTTCCGGCCCCATATTGCAATATATATATCTTTCAGTCTTTTGTGGTAATTCTTTTAACACTTGCCCTTTTGTCCGTCTTAAAACAAACGGAGCAATTATTTTTTTCATTTGCTCCATTTTATTTTCATTTTCATGAATATCACTGAATTTTTTCATAAAATCTGCATGCTTCCCAAATAATCCGGGATTCATCATATATAATAAAGCCCACAATTCCTCTATATTATTTTCAATTGGTGTTCCTGTCAAAGCCAATATAAATCCTGCATTGAGATTTTCTATTGCTTCATATCTCTTCGTTTTATAATTTTTTATATAATGAGCCTCATCCAACACAACTGTATCGTAGTTTATACTTCTAAAATATTCCTCATGGTTTATTAATGTCTCATAAGTAGTTAAATACCATTGATCATTTTGAACAGTGGAAGAATAATCAAATTTGTCGTACACAAATATATATTTTTGCTCAGGCATAAAACTCTGTATTTCCTTTCCCCAATTGTACAAAACAATTTTAGGAACTACAATCAAAACTGGTGCGTTAGCTTTTAACCTTCGGCCAGAAAGAAATACTATTGTTTGCAACGTCTTACCAAGGCCCATATCATCTGCAAGGCAACAGCCAAACCCTCTTTGATACATGGAATCCAGCCATGCTACCCCATCCTTCTGATACGGCTTCAATATAGCATTTAATTCAGGTTTTATCTGACATTTCGATTTCATATCCTCTGAAAATTTCTTAAGATAAATTGACGGATCCAAATTAAAACGTTCCGCAACAGCATTCACATCTGCCATCTTTTTCAATGGAATCTGTACCTGCCCATCCGCATTAGAATATAGTGCCACCTTTTTCAGTTCTTCCGGTATAAATAAAATTCCATTATCTATTTCCACATAATTTTTTCCTTTCGATACACGAAGCAAATCCGATAACTTATATATTTCATTTTGCCCCTGCACGCTCCCAGAAAGAGAAAACCACTCTATATCATATGATATTCTGCAAGAAAATGATGATTTCGAAACAGGCTTCTTATCTTCTCCCCAGAAAAGTCTTATATTCATTTTGCATAAACATGGCAATATTTTAGAAAAAAAATTCCTTTGTGAAAATACTATTTCACTATTTAAACTTCTATGTCCACCAACAGCAACCAAATCCCCCTTAATTTTTTGTTCATATTGTAAATTCCGAAAAGATGTTTCATCGTTTATCGCAATGATTTCCTGCTTACAATTTGCAGGCAGTTCCACACCCTGATAAACAAAAGTTAAGTGTGATTTAATTTTTCCATCCGCTTGATATAAATATAGTTTCGTTTCTGGAATTGTAGCAATATGATGATCCTGAGATTTCTCTTCTGTCAAAGCCTTATAAATAAGTTCTTTCTTTTTGGAATCGTACAAAAAAGATTCCTGCTCTGTTCCGCCTACCTTGCCTGTAAATGTGCTAATATGATGGAGTTTTTTATCTTCCAAACGGCAATATACACTATCCAGCTGTTTTGCTTTCCATTCTTCACACAAAACCCAGATATCTTTTTTATATATCCGAAACTTATTTTTCCCAATCTGCGTAATATTTTCTATTGGAATCATTCCATATGTCTTTTCATAGTCTGATTCTTTTTCCAGATTAAGTCTGCGGAGCGGACCTGAAAAAAGTCCGCTTTTCGTATATTTGTTTCTGCCCTCAAACACCTCTATATCAACAAACTGTGACTCCCGTTCACTATTAATTACCCAAATAAGAGACTTCTCCATACCGTTCACCTACCGATAAAGCAATGCATTTGATTTTATCATCATCCTGTATATACTATCTTTATAATCCTCTGTACATGCATTCTCTCTTATAAACATCTGTTCATTTGCATTTTCATTCATTACTGCATTTACTAAAGATTTAAAATGCTTCACCCTGCATCCACCGCCACACAAATACTTCAAAGCACAATTTTTGCATGGAAGCAAATGATTTATGTCCGAAAGTTCTCTTGCTTTTTTAGAAATATTCATAATATCATCGAAACTCATATTTCGAACATTTCCCTGTTTTGCGCACTTATCCACCAAATTACAACAATAAATATCACCATTAGAAGCAATTGTCAGACCACCATAACCACAATTATTAAAAATTGTGTTATTAATGTGATCCAGTGCAAAACCTTTAGACTCAGAATATGGCGCACATACATCCTTTATCATTTTTATGCTCTTTCTATATCGCACATTTTCATCATTGGTTGGATTTATTGTACGACCATCCATTAATTCAGTATTAAATTTTACAAAAAAAGAGTTCCCATCATATTTTTCAAGCAGCTGTTTCGCAAATCTTATATACTTTTCCTCATTTGAAATAAGGGTTTCCAACAATGGAGTAACTGCCACAGTGACTCGCAACCCCAGCTTAACCAAACGTTCTACCGTATCCAATGCAGTAGCAAACGTGTCTGTTCCTCGAACAGTCCTATAACTTTCTGCGTCAAAACCATCCACGCTGATTTGCACTTCATCAATAACATCTCCAACCCATTCAAACCATTCCTGCGGCCAGTTAATGCCATTACTAAGTACCCCAACAACTAAACCATTCTTTTTTGCCTCTGTTACTATTATTTTAAAATCCGGACGCGTTGTTGCTTCCCCTCCAGTAAAGGTTACTACTTTACCACCTGCTGCTGAAAATTCTTTTAATATCTCCAACACTTCTTCTGTCGTCAATTCTTTCTCTTTTTGCTCACCAGCATACATATAGCAATGCCGGCATCGCTGATTGCAACGATTTGTAAGATACATATACATTCCATGTTCCTGCGGATAATTGACCCGCAGATTTTCGAATTTTTTTGCCTCCAATTCTACAAGCACATGATATAATTCTTTTCCATCTGCACCATCTAACCCATTCATTACTTCTTTAACGCTTTTTCCTCCAGATAACAGTTGAAAAATTTCTAATTGTTTTTCATTCTGCAGTAATAACCAGTTGGCTGTTTCACTTGCAATTACTAAATAATAACTATCAATCTTTTTTATAAAAACAGGATCCGGCATTTTATATATTTTCTGCGGATCTAATTCTAATTTAGCCATAATATTTTCCTTTATTTTCTATTTTAAAAAAGGAGAAGACACACTCCATGTCTTCTCCTTCTGTGAGATTTTAGTTTTCATTGACGCTGCAGCTCTTGAAACAGTACATTGCAGTCACACGAGCCTCATCTTCAACAGTTTCAACATCCCACTCAAGAATGATTTTCTCCATTGCCGTCTCCTCCTTTTTATATTGGGATTAGCGGATAAAATATATCCTCATGCAAAATATTATAACATATCAGGAATCGCACCGCAACTCTCTGTTTAGCTAAAATGGCAAAATCGCAAACTTATGTTCGTCTAAGATAAAGTCGCAACCGGTGCAATTATAGCATTATTGAAAACAGACTCCCCGTCCCTGGTAATGGACGAATCAACAGTTTGATTGTCCTGTTCAGTGAGGTTGGGCTGACATAATGGTTCAAGTGCATCTATAACATCAACAATCGGATATTCTCGTCTAGATACTAGTTCCCTCACTGACTGCCTATCTGCGGGAACAGGAAGGGCTACCTCTCTTGGCATTTCAGCATCCGATGCAATAAATTGTTGGACAATTTCCCATGATGTATAAAATAATTCCATAAAAGAACCATCATACGGTATCGGACAAACCATAATATTCTTTTTATCATCAAGATACACCCGATCCGAACGTCCCTGCACTGCCGGAACAATTCCTATTCTTAAACCTCGAGCACCTTCCAATTGTGCAGGATTAATTTTTAAAGATGTCCCTAACCAACGGTCTGCATCCGTCGTTCCAAAAAACAAATCAGCCTTCCACAAACCACTTATTGAAGATGGTAGAGCTTTTCTTGTTTCCGGACGATTAAACGCAGCTGAAAGCATATTCAATTAACTTCTTAACTTTAATGGTTGCGCACGTTCTCCTGTAAGAATTCTTGAATCCGGTGTTAAAATATGATTTGCTGTATCAATAATTTGAACCTTTCCACTTTTCTCAAGTCCAAACAGAATTGATTCAAAGCTTCTTCCTAGCAACCTACACTTTCTCGCTGCGGTTTCCAATCTTTCAAGCACTCTTGGATCCTGATGACGTATTGCATCATGAACCGCCCACTCAAAGCAAAATCCTATATCTCCATTTCCTGGACGATATGCTGTCAAGCGGCAAATTATCCTTCCCGCCGACTGTAAACTTTCCGCAAATTAAATTCGGCAGTGTTTCCATACTGTCTCTCTCAACGTGCTGTATTTTACGGCACGTTTTTATCTGCCCTCTTGACCAAATCCATATCTTCCCCTATAGTCTTATCGTATAAGCTCATGTCAATAAAAAAGAGAAAGAACAGCCCCTACCACAGTTCGTTCTTTCTCTCAACCAAGCCTGCCAGTCAGGTTTGTGCAGGGTCATGCCCTAATAAATGACCTATGACTGAGCAGTGTTACTATCAACTCCATCTCTCAGATATTCATTGACAGTACTCTACTATGATAAGAAAAAACTCACTACTTTGCAAGCTAATCCGTATAAAAACTTCATCTAAATTTCTCTTTGACACCTTTATGGCTCAGTTCCGCCCGGAATTGGAGACCTGTCCCATCTGTAACAGCACCGGAAATTGCCATATCCATGACTACTACAGGCGTTCCATCATTGACTTTGATGCCGGGCAGCGGACTCACTCAGGTCTCTGCGTTCTCAGAGTCTTCTGTAACAGCTGTGAACACGCTCATGCTGTTCTTCCCGATGCCATCATCCCTTACTCCAGTTTCAGTCTGCTCTTTGTTCTGCGTCTTCTGGGACAGTACTTTGCAGACCTTGGCTCCGTAGAGCAGCTCTGTGAGCGCTTCGGCGTTTCGCAAAACCTGTTTTACAAATGGCTTAAACTTTGGAACTTCCACAAGCAGCGCTGGCTTGGTGTTCTGGCTGATTCCGAGACTTCCAGTATCTCGTTTTGGAAGAAGCTTTATGAGCAGGAACGATACTCTGATTTTTCCATGGAATTCATCCGTTCCACGTCTTACACCTTCCTCCAGGCCCACAAAAATCCTGTATTGCAGTCATCGAAAAACGCACACTACTGCCAGACGGTTTTTGCTCCGGATATTTTTATCTTCTGACCACACGACCGGTGGATGGTTCTTTCGCTACCGCTCCCTTATGATGTAGAAAAACATCCCAAGGAGGCTTTTTTCATGAGCAAAGATACTGAAACAATCAAACGTGATGCCGAAGTGGCCCAGTTCCGCTTCGCCCTGATCGCTCCTGTCATCCAGGGGCTTTTTCCTGATACCTCGGCTACTGCCTACTACAAACGGGTCACTGCTTCTCCGCTGACTCTGCCCGATGGCTCCATCGTTTCCTACAGTTATAAAACACTGGAAAAATGGAAATCCCAATACAAAATCGGAGGATTGGACGCCCTGATGCCAAACACCCGCTCCGACAAAGGGTTTTCCCGGGCGCTGAATGAAGAGGCCATTGCCGAAATCTACCGGATCAAGCTGGAACATCCTCGTATGAATGCCACTCAGATCTATGAGCATCTGGTCCGTGAATCTTTCATTCCAGCAAACGTCAGTGTTGATTCCGTACAGCGTTTCATCCGGCGCAATGACCTGAAATCTGCCCGGGATTCAAATCTGCGCGACCGGAAAGCTTACGAGGAAGATGAATTTGGTAAAATCTGGCAGGCGGACACCTGTTACCTTCCTTACATCACGGAGGAGGGCAAAAGCAGACGCGTTTACTGCATCATGATCATTGATGACCATTCCCGGCTCCTGGTTGGTGGCGAGCTGTTCTACCATGACAATGCCTGCAACTTTCAAAAAGTCCTGAAAAATGCCATTGCGGCCTATGGAATTCCAGACAAGCTTTACGTTGATAACGGCTGCAGCTACTCAAACGAACAGCTTTCCATGATCTGCGTATCCCTTGGAATCCTTTTGTTGCATACCCGTGTCCGTGATGGGGCTAGCAAAGGCAAGGTAGAACGCCATTTCCGCACTCTGAAAGAGCGTTGGCTTTATACCTTGGACATAGCTGCAATCAGCTCCCTGGCTCAGTTTAATGGGCTTCTGAGAGACTACATACGTTCTTACAACACCACATTTCATCGGGGAATCAATGGCGTGCCCCTTGACCGTTATGAAGCCTCCAAAGAACATCCACGCAAGCCAGAGTCCAGACAATGGCTAGATGACTGTTTTTATAACCGGATTACCAGAAAAGTCCGTAAGGACTCCACGGTTACGATTGATGGCGTCTGCTATGATGTTCCCATGCAATTCATCTCCGCAAAGGTCGATATCCGTTTCCAGCCAGATGACATGTCTTCTGCATTTATTCTGTTTGATGATCAGAAGTTCCCGATTCGCCAGACCAATCGCAACGAAAACTGCCATACCAAACGCAACAATCTACCTGGCATTGATTATTCCAAAGCCGGAGGTGAATCCTGATGTACAGTTCTTTTTACGGACTCACGTTCAATCCGTTTGACAAACAGCAGCTGAAGGAAAAAGATCATTTCATTTCCAGAGATTTCACCGAAATGACCAACCGGCTGAACTATCTGAAAGATATCCGCGGGATTGGCGTTTTTACTGCCCGTCCCGGAATGGGAAAATCGTATGCCCTTCGCTGCTTCGCCGCCAGTTTAAATCCAAGCCTGTTCCATATGGAATACCTGTGTCTCTCCACCATCAGCGTTGCTGACTTTTACAAGCAGCTTTGCTTCATTCTTGGAGTTCCGGAAAAAGGCGGCAAAACCGGGATGTTCAAGGCTATCCAGGAACAGATCACCTATCTTTACAAAAAAAAACGCCAGCCGCTTCTTCTCGCCATTGATGAAGCACAGTACCTGAATACCGGAATCCTGAATGACATCAAGATGCTCATGAACTACGGCTACGACTCGGTTAATTACTTTACATTGATCCTGTGCGGGGAATCCCATCTCAATGACACGCTCCGAAAACCAGTTCATGAAGCACTGCGCCAACGGATCACTGTCCATTACAACTATGCCGGACTGTCTGACGACGAAGTCTCCAGATACATCCTGCACAAGCTTCAGCTGGCAGGGGCATCCACAAGCATCATTGATCCTGCAGCCCTGGCCGATGCGCATAGTTTCACTCAGGGAAATCCCAGACTGATTGACAACCTGATGACCGATGCTCTGACAATCGGTTCCCAGCAGGAACGGAAAGTCATTGATGCGGAAACGATCCGGGCTGCTGTCGAAAACCAGGGACTTTATTGATGAAGTTTTCAAAGTTCATTTCAAAGGCTATGACCTTCGGGTCATGGCCTTGTTTCAAAAGCAGCAATGTTGCCTCTCAAACAAGGCTACGACAACGTGCCGCCAAGCCGGGAGAAAAGCGCGGTAAGTCCCGGCACGGCACAATCGGGTAGCCGAATCTGGAGAAAATACCGTGCGGTTTGCGCCTACCGCAATGTGCCGCCGGACAGTGATATCAGAATACTTTCATCTGCCTGAAGCTTCCAGATCCCGGACTCCACTTTCTCACGAATCAGGGCACAGCATAACAGCACAATGTCTCCCACCGTTTTTTCTTCCGGAAAACAATGCCCCAGATTTGCGCTCTCGCCCTCAACCAGATACGCACTTCCCCGGTGGACCTGCAGTTCACAGCCCAGAAGTCCTTCCAGCTCGTCTGATATCCTTCCCTGATAATTTCGGATATAATTAAAATCTTCGTCTGCTTCCGAGGTCCGGTAGACCCCCATATCCATCAGCAGCTTACGGTATACACGCTGTCTGCGGGCCACGCCGCGGTCCGTGTTCACATCAATCCATTCATCCGTTTCAAAATCTTCCATTCCCCGGTATTCCATAATATCCCGGGTAAAATTCCGCATAAAATACCTGCTTGCCCCTGTGTTCCGGTAAAGGACCTCGCCGGTTTCACTGCGCATAAAGCTGTCCTCCGTGCCATCATCAATCTCCAGCATCCCCTCACTGACACAAAATTTCAGGACACGGATCAGATGACGCCTGTGGGTATAGGAAGTCCAGTCGATCTGCACATCCCGGCACTGTGCCTGCACGAAATCTGTCAGCTGTGACAAAACAAACTGATCCCCCGCCTCCCGCATTTCCAGAAAGCTTAAGATCAGACATAAAAACACATACTGAAGCGGATCCTGAAACTGGCGGATTCCCATCCAGGGCCTGGCCTTGGCCGGAATCTTTTCCACCCGGATCAGATACGGATTCACGATCACCTGGTATCCCACTTTCTCCGTCAGGAATTTTTTCACGTTATCCAGTTCATCGCGAACCTGATAATAAAGCTCCCGGTCCCTTGATTTTAAAATCCAGCGCCGATTCAGCAAGGTCTCCAATACATTCATTACTTTTACTCCTCAAATATGATCGTAAAGGCTGGCATGGAAAAGGTTCCATCCGTACACTGCAGGACACAGCGCTTTCCAGATTCCCGCTCCTCCACAGTATAATGCCGCCCATCCTCCGTCTTTGCCGTCCGTGACTTATTTTCCAGTGCCTTGGACAGCCAAAGCAGAAATACATCCCGCACATAGGGCTCCAGCACAGGCAATTCCGCGAAATCAAGCCGTCCGTCTTTGATATACTCCTGCAAAAGATCCCGGTTCTTCCTCTCTCTCTGCAAGACCGCAGCCCTGGCCTCCTGCTTTTCTTTTGTCCGGTCCGCAATCACACTGCGCTTCGCTTTTTCCTTATAATTCCGCACCCTGGGCGCAATGGTCACGCGCAGTGGCTCCTCCTCATAAACGCCGCTGTTGATACTGTCCGTCTCTCTTTGAAAGTTTCCCTTCAGATGAATGGGCTTTTCTATTCCAAACACCACAGCCGACAGACAGTGGGCTTCCCGGATATCCCTGCACTTTCCGAACATGGATGCCAGTTTCCGATATTCCTCCCGCCGGTTTGCTCCCCCGTTTCCGGCTTCACTGATCCGCGCGGCATACCGGGTAATCTTCCGGATAATCTCATTGGTGGTATCAAACACTTTCGCCGCCTCCGATTCTTCCCCGGCCTCTCCTACAAACCAGCTGCGAATGCTCTGAAAACGCCCTTCCATCCGCTCCCGAATCTGCTCTTCATTTACTTCCACATCCATTCTTGGAACGGACAGTTCAAACTGTGTCACCTTATCCAGAAGCTCCGCAACAATCCGGAGATCCGCCTTTTTCAAATGCTGCTCAATCCTGCCCACATTCATCTGCAGGCTCCGCACAAAGCTTCGCAGATAATCGATCAGCCGGTCCTTAAACACCAGAAATTCCTGTGTCCGCATCAGTTCTTCCGCCCGGACGCTGTTTAATTCCCTCATATAGTCCTGATAATTCTGGTTTAACCGCATAAAATCATGATTCAGATCACTCCACCAGACATGGACCTGGTCACTTTCCAGCGCAGCCGTCTCCTCCAGCTTTCCAATCTGTATGCGCAGCCGGTCCAGAAGCGCCGGTTCCAGCGAAGCTCCCTCCACAAACAGGTTCTCCAGCCTGGTCACCATGCGCTCAATCTCTACCGAATACTCCGTCATCTGATAGCGGAAATTTTTGTTCTTAAACGCCTCAATGCTTTTCACATTTCTGGTATCCTGCAGCGTAGATAAATTCTTCCACCCCACCAGGGCATTTAAGTCCTGCCTGCACTGCTCCATCGTGTAATCAAAAAAATACGGCTCTGCCTTCAGTTCCTCAAAAATTTCTTCCTGATAAAGCCAGTAACGCATTTTCTCATAATGCAAATAAAAAAGCCGCATGATCGAGCGATACCTGTCTGCGTTTTCCGCGCTCAGGTACCGCGATTCAATCAGCGGCGCAGTAATTTTTTCTGTGATATTCATCTTACGTGTCTTCCTCGGTATGTAATCCATGAGTATGGATCATGCTAAGCATTATTATACCGAGATGAGGGTGAGGGCGCAAGGGGTTTTGTAAATTTTTTATTTTTCAATTTTCCATTAATGGTACCACACTGTCGGCAGTTTCTTCCCAATATGCCCTATATAAATAATCCCAGATTCCAGTTCATGATTTCCCGTTTACTTTATGGATATAGGATAGCACGGGAAAACAGAATTCACAAACATCATTTAGGGGCTTTTCATGTCTAAAAATATCAAAGTTCAAAAAGTTTCTGACTTACAAGTCAAAAACTATTGTATTTCTGGAATTTTTGGATATAATTAATATAAAAGTAAATGGAGGTGTGCCATGGCAGAACTGATCAATCGACCAGATTATTTAAATCAACTAATCCAAAACAAAGATGTTGACCTTGTAAAAATTGTAACTGGTATACGTCGTTGCGGCAAATCATCCCTCTTGGATTTATTTCACAAATATCTATTAGATAACGGCATTCCAGCGTCTAATATCATCCATATGAACATGGAGTCTTTACGTTTTCGAGAATTAACCAATTATCTTGCTTTTTATGATTTTGTAAGCAAACTTATTGTACCGAATACAAAAAACTATCTGATTTTTGATGAATTGCAAACGGTTGAACATTGGGAAAAGGCAATTGAATCATTTCGATTAGATTATGATGTTGATATTTATATTACAGGATCTAACGCTTATTTACTTTCTACGGAATTTTCCACATTACTTTCTGGTAGATATGTCGAAATTAAAATGCTGCCATTATCATTCAAGGAATTTTTAAATTTCTACGAATTTACTTCTGATACAAGCATGGAAGAGAAATTCCAGCGTTATCTTCAATTTGGAGGAATGCCCATTCTTCGGGAGTACAAATTTAATGAATCACGCAGTAACCAGGCATTAGAAGGAATATACTCCACTGTAGTACTTCGTGATATTCTTCAACGCAACCCTGGACTTGATCAGACCACTCTTCAGAAAATTGTTCTATTCCTTTGCTCCAGTATTGGAAGTATTACTTCACCCAATAGTATCGGAAATGTTCTTACGAATGAAGGAAACATTCAAACTGGAAAACAAAAGAATATTGCCGGAAAGACCGTGGAAAGATATATTTCCATATTACGCAGTGCATACATTTTCTTTTCCGTAAGCAGATATGATGTGAAAGGGAAACAGCTGCTTAAGACATTGGGAAAAAATTATATCATTGACTTAGGATTTCGTAATATGCTGCTAGGCTATCGAGATGCAGATCGTGGCCATATCATTGAAAATATTGTATTTCTGGAATTGCTCCGCCGAGATTATCGTGTATATATTGGAAAAGTTGGTGAAACAGAAGTGGATTTCGTTGCGGAAAAGCCAAACGATAAATTGTACATTCAGGTAACTGAAAGCATGCTATCTCCTGAAACCCGCGACCGCGAGCTCCGTCCACTACGCATGATCCCAGATAATTATGAAAAAATCGTATTGTCCATGGATCGAAATTATATCACTTCCTATGACGGAATCAAATCTTTAAATTTAATTGATTGGTTATTAGCTTAATACCCATATCTTTAGAGAGCCAGTTTTCTGTTTACCTAATTAATTCTTTTTTCACGGGGTTGATTCTCTCCACAACCGTAGAAAAAGACAGACAGGCATTTGAATCCCGCCTGCAAATGATAGATTCTGAAAAAAAGAGAATATCGTAAATTTCAAAAAACTCTCATAAAAAACTGACCGGCAAACCACTGTCGCCGGTCAGTTTTTTCATAATCATTTTATTCAGCTGCTGCCTCAGTTTCTGCTGCAGTCTCCTCAGACGCAGTATTTGCTGCTGCACCTACAGTAATTGTCTTGGTAGCAGGAGTCTGTGTCTCAGCTGCAGTCGTTTCTGCCGCGTTCTCAGCTGCTGCCTCTGCGTTCTGCTCCTCTTCGCTTGCAACTACTTCACTGCAGGTTACACTGATCTGAATCTTGTTGTTCTTATAAGTTAAAGAATAACTGTTTCCGCTGTCAGTATTGCCCTCACGAGTTAAATCGGTAACGCCCTGCTCACGCTGGCTCTGAACGTAATCCGTTACTGCCTTACCCTCAGTATTGCCAAGGGCTGCAACTACGCTCTGCTCATATGCGGTATTGTACAAATCACGGTCAGCCTCCGGAGCTGCATCGTAAATGTACATAATATCTGCGGCATTCGCTTTATCCTTTGCGCTGTTCCACATGCTGAATTTATAGAATTCAGTACCATCAGATTTGCGATAAGTACGGGATACTTCCATATTATCCTCTGTAGTAAGAATCTGTACGGATGCGTCAGTGCGGGTAGCCGCAACGTCCTTAGTTGTTTTGTTAACCAGAACCTTCAGCTCCGCAATATAACTTCTGCGAACTGTGCTGACTGCTGCGGTATTCTCTTTTGCCTCCACCGCTGCTGCTTTTGCTGCAGTTACTGCTTTACCTGGATTTTTCTTGCTCTCTTTTTTCTCCTTAGCCTGAGCCTCTCTCACTAACTCCTCTTCCGTCTTCTCCTGACGAACACCGTCTGCATCCAGCTTATAACCTTCTACCATGGTTTCAGTCATACGATAGCCATCCGGATCAAGGAAATAAGTCAGGTTGGTTTCCGGGTCAGTGAACCACTTACCAGATGGGTAATCTCCGTTATCATAGACATATTTCAATTTGTCACCATAAGGTGTGTTTTCTGTTACCCAGCCTGCTGCAAATGCCGTGATACCAGTGGATAAGGTCATTGCTACAGCAACTGCTGCGATGCCAAGCGCTTTCTTTTTCATATTAATTTACCTCCAACGTAATGTTTTTATAATTGTCAGTCTAACATGCAAGTTTATACTTCTCTTAACATATAGAAGCATACCATAAATCACGTTTCTTCACAACTACCTGAAAAGTGAAGATTTTATGACGCTCCTCTAAGATAAATGTTAGAAAAATGTAATTTGCATACCTGTGATCAGCCAATCCATGCTATACTATACTTTATCATAGATAAAAGGACGGTATCTGTCATGCCAGATTCTAAAAAAGCGCTTTTAGTCACTACCGTAAGCGGTTTTGTTCCGCAATTTGAAATGAATAATGTCAGACTGCTCCAGTCCATGGGGTATGAAGTCCATTATGCCGCAAACTACAACACACCATCCTACGGGAACGACAACCACCGGCTGGATGGAACCGGCATCATCCGGCATCAGATTGATTTTGTCCGCAGTCCGTTTAAAGCTGCAAATTTTAACGTATACCGGCAGCTCTGTTCTCTCATGAGGGCAGAACACTTTGACCTGGTACACTGCCATACCCCCATGGGAGGCGTTATGGCGCGCCTGGCGGCCCATGCAACCGCCACAGGGCCTATTATCTACACTGCGCATGGTTTTCACTTTTTCAAGGGTGCAGCCCCGGCAAACTGGCTCTGCTACTATCCTATGGAACGTTTTCTCTCCCGCTTTACCGACCAGCAAATCTGCATCAACCAGGAAGACTTCGCGTGTGCCAGCAAGCAGTTCCATGCACGCTATATAGACTATATTCCCGGAGCAGGTTTTGATTTTCGCCGTCTGCCCCATATGACTGCAGAAGACATCCAATTAAAAAAACAGGCGCTTGGCCTGCCGCTTAATCATCGTATTTTACTGTCCTCAGGGGAATTTATCAAACGAAAAAACCACGAAACCGCCCTGCGGGCCATTGCAAAGATTGTCAGTGAATTCCCGGATATCCATTATGTTATCTGCGGCCATGGCCAGCTGCAGGACTATCTGCAGCAGCTGGTAAAAGACCTTGGTCTGGAAAATCATGTAAGTTTTCCCGGATACCGGCAGGACATCCTGGAAATCTATCCCTGCGCCGATATCTTTGTCTTCCCTTCTTTCCAGGAAGGCCTCCCCATGGCACTTCTGGAAGCCATGGCCAGCGGACTTCCCGTTGTCTGCTCCGATATCCGTGGCAGCCGCGATCTGATGGAACCAGAAGTCCAGAATTCCCAGATCGTAAATCCTCAGTCTGCCGGTCTGCAACCCTGCAAAGGCGGCTATATGATTAGCAAAGCAAATGACGTGAATGCCTATGCCGAGGCCATTGCCCAGATTTTAAGAAATCCAGTCTCCATGGATTCCATGAAACAGGCAAATGCCCTGCGGGCCCGGCAATTCTCCAGGGAACAGGTTTCGGCACGCATGGAGAAAATCTATCAGCGAATCAGTCACAAGAAATAACCGGTATATTGTCTGTCGCGAATCGGGACCAGACACTTTCATATATTAAAAGTGTCTGGCTCCAATTCACTGAACCACTATACTATACCATTCATTCCCCATTTCAGAAATCAAACAGGTGTTTCTTATATACTCCCTGTTCGATCAATGCCTTAATTGCTTCCACAACCACAGCCTTATCATCCTTATAAGTAACTCCAAACCACTTATCCGCAGTTTCCAACAGTGTCACCTGGGCCTTTTTCTCGGCCAACAGCTTATCAATAATCTTCGGAAGCAAATACTCCTTTTTCATGGCTTCACAATCTTCCAGCCCATCCAGAAATTCTGCAAATCCATCTTCCAGCATATCCAGAAATCTTGGTGGGAGTCCCCACATATTCATAGATACATGCTGATTCGCATGTACAATCACAGGTTCCTTATTTTCGCCGCATGCAGATAATTTTCCATCTTTGTATTGAATTTCGTAGGTTTCTGTTACCCTCTGCAGGTGGTTTGATGCGTCTACTTCACATACGCCTCTGGTTACACCGCCGTTTTCACTGAGTGTATTTTCCAGAATAAAGCCCGCCATACAGATGTCATATACTGGATTCTGCTGATCTATTTCGGTAGTCATATAATGGTAAAGCTTCTGAAATGCTTCTTTTCCATAGTAGTCATCTGCATTGATTACAATAAACGGCTCTTTCACCACATTTTTTACACAGAGAACAGCCTGACCGGTTCCCCATGGTTTTGTGCGGTTCCAGATATTCTTTCTGCTATGGGGCAGCTCATCTACAGACTGATATACATACTCCACCGGAACCAGTTTTTCGATTCGTTTTCCAATGATTTCTTTAAAGTCTTCTTCTATATCACGACGGATAATAAATACCACCTTATTACAGCCTGCTTCCAGCGCATCGTGGATAGAATAATCCATAATAATTTCTCCATTTGGGCCAACCGGCTCCAGCTGCTTAATACCGCCGCCAAAGCGGCTGCCGATTCCGGCTGCCATGACTACCAGTGTAACATTTTTACCATTTGTATTCTTCTGTTCCATATGCTTACTCCTTTATCATCTCATCTAACAGTTCTGTTATTTTCGTTTCCAGCTGCTCAGCTTTCTCGTAAAGGTCAAATTCTTCGCTCCACGTTAAACACAGCGCCGCTTATTTGCGGCGCTTGCTATAGCACTCAGCCGGAAAGTCTTTTGACCATGGCATGAGTGGTTCCAAATCTTTTTCATCTATACTTCCATCGGCTCGAACAGCCTGCGTCAGTTTTGTCAGCAAATGCTTCATGTAGTAGTAGACATTCAGACCATTTGCCCTGGCAGTCTCCGTCACACTGTAGATGATTGCGCTTGCCTCGGCTCCACGCACCGTGTTGATGGTCATCCAGTTCTTACGGCCAATCGTGAAAGTCCTCAGGGCGCGTTCGCTGGCCAGGTTATCAATTGGTACTTCTCCGTCTGACAGGAACACCTTCAGGTATTCTTCCTGATTCAGGCAGTAGTTGATGCCTTTAGCTGTTTCACTTTTAGGAAGCACTGACCTGTCAGCCTGTATCCCTCGAAGCCAGGTGAAGAATTCTTCAACCAGCGGCTTGATAGAGACTTGCCGCTCCTTTAGGCGTTTTTCAGGTGTTAGATCCTTCAAAGCTCCTTCCAGATCATAAATAGCACCGATTCGTACAAGTGCTTTATACGCAACGGATGCCTCGACTGCTTTCGGATTGCTTTTTCCAATCGCCTTAATCGCATTTGCAAAGTGACGTCTTGCGTGAGCCATGCAGTTCGCATTCTTTACACCGGTCAGATCCCGCTCCAGCTTATGATACTGTTCCAGACCATCCGTCATAAGAACACCGTCAAAGTCCTTATAGTACGCTTTCGGGTGATCACTGTGTCGCGTCTTCTGGTATTCATATACAATGATCGGCGGCACTGGACTTAACTCTCCAGTGATGTGAACCCACATGTAGCTCTGGCTGCCAGCAGGTCTGTCATCGCGGATTACATTCACGGGTGTTTCATCGCTCTGATTCACGTGCGCCTCCAGCTGACGTTTTCTCATTAGATCACACACTGGTGATAAGTAGCGTTCGGCTGTCCATACCGTCCAGTTCGACATGGTCTGCTTGGACAGATTCAGACCGTTTGCCTGAAAGTCTCTGGAAATCCGGTCAAGCGGATTACTGTTTACATACTTGGCATTAATGATTGCGGCTTCGAGAGAAGGTGTTGCAATGCTTCCCTTGAACATCGTTTCCGGATGATCTCCACGGAGAAATTCATCCTGGTGTGCGCCGTCTGTTCCAACATACACTTTTATGATATGTTTTTCAGCAGTCCATTTGACCGGTTCGAAACGAAGCTGCCAGAAAACCTCATCCGGCATACTTTTCCAGTTTCCTTCACCGAAAGCTTCATTCAGGTTCTGTTCCGGTATATCATGAGGGATTACTTCCTGCGGAAAATCCTTCAGATCTTCTTCACGCTGGCCTTTCTTCTTAGGCTTTCGCGGCACCTTTCTGGATGAATCAATGACCTCTTCCACAGTTGGCTCTTTAGCTGTTTCATCATAGTTCGCTTCTGCTTCATTAAAAAAAGAAAGCTGTCCTGCGATATCATCCAGTTTTTCTGTATGACGACCAAAACGCTGTTGATTTGCCAGCCTGATCTGCTCTACAAGGTTTTCGTAGTTCTGTTCCAACCGATCAAGCCGGTCCTGCATCTGGTAGATGACATCGTTCTGGGTTTCATGATCCATCTTATTCAGTTCATCTGGAGTGAATTTTTTGCACATGATATCCGCCTTTCTTACTAAGAGTAGTATAGCAGAAATCCGTGATAAATGCGAACCAGCCCGCAAGCAGAGTTCGTCATTTTTTCCTATCACGAAAGTCATCAGAATTCGTATGACAGCCTTTGAAAATAGAGGGTTTTCAAGGTGCAATTGCATCGTTCCTGCCTGATAGCAGGCGAACGAATCGTTCTGATTCGGTCATCCATTGTAAATGACAGCAATTTTTCTCAGTAGCAAAACAGAACCTATATTTTCTCTGTTTTGTACAAATGCTTCAGTAGATATTTTTCGGATCGACATCTTTGATTTTGGTATGCAGCTTAATGCATATATGGATCTGGGGAGTGTTCCACTATCTTCCCCATGTTCCTTGTTACTTATCAACCATATCAGTTCATTATAAAAATCTTAGATTTTTGTCTTGACAACTGAGCCACTATAAATTGCCTGTTAAGTGGAGCTATCGTTCGTATAGGTGGAGCTCAAAAGCGTGCTAATGGTGTCACTGGCGCGAAATATTCATTTACTGGAAGTTCACAATCATAGGAATTCATATATGCCTTGATTACCACTATCCTGGACTGGATTAAGATGTCAATGAGCACGTAGTGCCAGCGGAGCTGTTTACCATTGACATCTTAATCCAATCCGGAATACCCTCGGGGAGGCATAAAAAATATAAAAATACTGGCAACTATGTTGACAATCAGCGATACTTATCGTTTAGAAAATACAAACACCTTACTTAATACATAGTTTGTTACAATAACAATTATTTGAACAACCAGTTTCGCAATTTTGTCATTCATATGGCATATTGTCACCATTACAAACATAATTGCCATATCCACAATCAATGTTACCAATCTGGATGAATAAAATGCCCCTGCTTCCTTTAACCAATCCGCTCGTTTGCTTTGGAAAACAAATTTACGGCTCAGCGCATAAGCAAAAGTCACTGCTGCAATCCAGGAAATTATATTTGCCCCTTGTAACTGCCATGGAATCTGAGGGTTCAAAAAAGTAAATACACAACCATAATACACACAAAGACTTATCACTGTAGTTAATGCACCAACGATCAGATAGCGAATAACTTCTCCATACTGCCGCATTAATTCATTAATTTGTTTCATGGTCCCTCCTTTGTTAACTTCCCTTTATTTCTATTGCTTCCCGGCAATTCCATACTTCAACCGTTTCCACTACTCCTCCAAACTCTCCATCCAGCGACCACCCCATCGGCTCCGATTTGATTACTAAATGGCTGGTTTGTATGTAATAAAACATTTCGCCGTCGACTTTCTGACCAATAAGATCAATAATAGTAAACGCATCATAGCAAGTACCTTGCCAGCCAAAAGCCGCTTTCGCGGCTTCGCTTAATTGCTCTTCTTCGGTTTTCGGATGTTCTCTGGTAGTTTTTCCGACCACGGAAGCAAATCATCTAAGAAAGATCGGTCTGTATCATCCATGTGCTTTGGAATCTCTGTCAGAAGATATTCAAAGTACTCGTATGGTTTTAAGTTATTCGCTTTTGCTGTTTCTGCGATGCTGTAGATAATCGCGGATGATTTTGCACCATTGATAGCGCTGAATCTGCTACCTTATTCCCACTTATTGTATCATCTCTAAAATCATGTTTACACCTTGTGCAACCATTTCATTCTGGGAATTCGTTTCATTTATAATCGCTTCATGGAATTTTTGTATAACCGTCGATAAATTATTGCTTTCATCAAAATTCCAAGTTCTACTTTCTCCTTTTTCAATGATTCCAGCACTGTTTTGTGTATACTTCTGCATCCGTAAAGTTGCTTCCTTATCCATCATATCAAATAAAATACTTCCGGTAGTGCCATAAATTTTTATCATACGGATCTTTTTCGTATTTAATAGATTACACATAAATAATACTCGTATACGATCATTTACCGTCATCTGCACTCTTCCGCCATAAAACGGCATCCCCTTTAACGCAAACACATCACATGTTTGTATCTCCATATCGGGAATCAAATATGCTAAAACAGAAAATAAATGCACCCCTAAAACTTCAAAAACCGTATCTTGAGGATAAAAATTTCCAAACTGGCTAATTTCCCCCTCAATATCACTGATATCTCCAATTTGAGGAAGCAGCTCTTTCATCATTATGATCGAGGGCGACTCTGTATATATATAATCCGTATACAAAATTCTATGATTGTCTTTGGAAAGTCTCAATAATTCTTCCAGCGCATTCCCGCCGCGCACTGTTGGCTTTTCACAGAACACATGTTTCCCGGACATGATCAGACTTTTGCAAATCTCAAAATGCGTTGCTATTGGAGTACACACAAAGGCGGCTTCTATCTGCTGATTCGCCAGTATATCCTGTAAGTCTTTTGTAAAAAATTCCTTTTCTTCAGCTACATCCTCCTGCGTACATATTCTAACCAACTCAAAATTTTTGTTTTGTTCAATATATCGCCGTATTATTTTCCCCCAATATCCATAACCGATCAGAGCCGCTTTCAATGTTTTTTCTCCCTCTTAATTTTATATAATTTTATAATTTCCGACATATAACTGGCACTTAATTTACCCACCTTTACTTTTGAATTTGTATCATCATGCCATTCTACCGGAATTTCCGTAATGCTTATATCGTTCCATTCCGCGCGTATCATCATCTCCGCGCAATAAAACCAACCGTCATTTTCACTGCATTCTCTTACTAATTGTTTTGCCGTATCGTCTCTGTAAAATTTGAATCCACACATTGCATCTGAAAAATGCACGTTCAAAAGCACTTTTAAAATTATGTTAAGTCCCCGGGAAGTAATTTCTCTAAGCAGCGTTCTGTTATACACCTTGGAATTTGGAAGCAATCTGGAACCTACTACGATTTTTGCCTGCCCTTCCATGAAAGCTTTATAAACCTCACGCAAATGTCTAATATCAGTTGCTAAATCAACATCCATGTAACCAACAATATCACTTGCATTCATTTTTATTGCTTCTCTAAATGCAAGTCCAACTCCGCGTTTGGAAACCTTAAAGTAATGTACATTCCCATACACATTACATAGTTCCCTTGCTATCTCCTCGGTTCTATCCGTCGAACCATTATCTGCTATTGTAATTTGAAAACTATCTTTTATTTCCGTAGTATTCAAAAATTCTAACGTTTTTTCTACACCCGATCTTAAAGCGTT
>ERZ791773.226-NODE-226-length-29769-cov-22.953389_pt1 | contig 29769 bp, 30 predicted proteins | sample MGYA00509948_ERZ791773 | MGnify/ENA primary metagenome ERZ791773 (study PRJEB30046, sample SAMN00791987) | human gut metagenome | study: EMG produced TPA metagenomics assembly of the A metagenome-wide association study of gut microbiota in type 2... | reverse complement strand
GGGGCGGGCAGACGGCGGGGGGCGCCGGCCTCCCGCTTGATCAGGCGGAACCGCATGGCGTCAGCCCTCCGCACTGGCGGTGGAGACGGCCCCGGCAGTCAGCGCCTGCCAGAACGCTTCGCCGCCCTTGAGGTTGTCGGCGGTGCCGGAGTTCCAGGCACCGCGCATCCCGACGTAGAACTGCGCCATGTACTCCTGGCTGTCGCCGCCCTGGGCGTGGGTGGTATCGGCCTGGTATTCACCGAGGTCCAGCCCGGTCAGGGCGGGGCAGTCGGTCCACCGGTAGACCATGTTCCACCAGTCGCCGTCGCTGCCGGGTTCAGGCAGGCTGCCGTCGAGGTAGCGCAGGGTGCCGGTGCTCTCTTCAAAGCCCGCCGGGTCGTACAGCAGGAAGACCGCGCTCAGACCGCCCTGCACATCGGCGGCCAGCTTGGTGGTGCCCGCCATGGTCAGGTAGGCCGCGCTCTCGGTCTGGGTCTCCTCGTCGGAATAGTCCAGCGTATAGACGTTCAGGGTCACGACCACCTTGCCGTCGCCGTTCCGGTCTTCGCCGAATTGGGCAAGCTGGGTCTGGAGCGCGTCCACGGTATCCTCCGGCAGGTAGTAGGGGGCCACCACGGCCACATTGTAGTCGGCCTTGGTGGTAAAGAAATACTGCCCGATGAAGTTGTACGCCACAAAGGCCACGGCGATGCCGATGAGGATCACCCACTTCAGGTTATAATCCCACCAGTTGGCCCAGCGTTCTTTCCGGGTATACTGTTTTTCCCGGCGGGGTTTGAGGTCGCCGGGCTGGATGTCGCGTTCGTAACGATAGCTTGCCATAGTTCTCCTTAAAGCTGTGCGAGGATGGTCTGGCGGACGGCTTCGGGCAGCTGTTTCTGCTCTGCCTTGCTCATGCCGACCGTCCGGATGGGCGGCAGGATGCGGATGTGGATGGAACCGGGAGTCGCACGGTTGCCGTGGGCCTCGAACAGGCCGCGGGCACCGGAGATGGCCACCGGCACCACCGGGGCACCGGTCTTGATGGCGATGCGGAACGCACCGGCCTTGAACTCGCCTGCGCCGCCCTCTTCGCCCTTATAGCGGGTGCCTTCGGGGAAGATGACGAAGCTCTTGCCGCTCTCCACGATGGCCGTGGCATCGTTCAGCGCCTTGACGGACGCGCGGATGTCGTCGCGCTTGACGAAAACGCAGCCCAGCAGCTTCATCCAGCGGTTGAGCAGAGGGATCTTTTCCAGCTCCTCTTTCGCCAGGATGCCGTGGGGCGCATCCAGCGCCACCAGAAGCAGCGGGATGTCGTAGTAGCTGCGGTGGTTGCCCACGAAGACGCAGGGGCCGTCCTTGGGGATGTTCTCCTGCCCTTCCACCACCAGCTGTGCGCCGGTCACCTTCAGGATGCCCCGGCTCCAGTGCGGGATATGCTTGTTGATGATCTGCTCCACGGTACCCATGTCCCCGGCGGCGAGGGCGCGCTCGGCCCGGCGGAGCACACCGTAGTGGACGATCATATAGCCAAACAGATATACAAACATCGCGATCGTGCGAAGAATGCTCATGATACGTTCCTCCTTCTGGCCTGAAAAGCCTGTTTCATTGTACCACACTTTGGGCGAAAATGGGAGCCGAAACACTTTTTTTACAAATGAAGGGCCGGATGGCTTGCAAAATTCACAAAATCCGGGTATATTTATAGAAAGAAAGGTAGCACAATGGGCAGTTCCTTTTCCTTCTGCCCCGCGGCACTGAGCCAAACCAGAAAGGGTTCGAAACAAAATGGGTCTTTTTCCTTCTGCAAATGATTTCCGCAAGGCCGGGCCGGGCGTCGAGAAGGACGCCCCTCGCAAAACCGGCATCGGCCGCTTTTTTGAGCTGGTCGGGCGCGACATGTCCGGCATGTTCCTGGCCAATCTGCTCACCTGCATCGGCTTTCTGCCGGTCATCTGCCTGGTGTATGTCGGTTTTCTGATGAACAACCTCACCGTCATGGTGGTCAGCGCCATCGCGGGCGGCATCCTGGCCGGCCCCGCACTGGCGGGCATGTACGACACCGTACTCCGCGCCCTGCGCGATGAAGCGGGCTACTGGTGGACCACCTACCGCCGCGCGTTCAAGCGGAACTTCAAAGCCGCCATCCTGCCCGGCATCGTCTATTGCACCGTCATCACCATCCAGATCTTCCTCGTCTATTTCTGCTTCAACATGCTGTACCACGGCACCAACGTCGGCCTGCCCATGTGGGTGGCCACGGTGCTGAACCTGGTGCTGTTCCACATGCTGTTCGCCTACATGTGGCCGCAGGTGGTCCTGCTGGACCAGCCCTTCCACCAGACGCTGAAGAACTGCCTGAACTGCATGATCGCCTTCCTGCCCCACGCGCTGGCGTCCGCCATCGTGACCATCCTGTTCTGGGGCGTCGTCATCCTGTGCATGCCGCTGGGCATCTTCCTGATGCTCATCTTCGGCTTCTGGTTCCAGACCGAGGTCTGCTGCCAGATCGTCTACGGCGACGTGAACCGCGTCTTCCACATCGAGGAGAGCCTCCAGAAGCTGCACGACGCCGAGCTGGACGCCGCCCTCCGGGAGGAATACGGCGAAGACGAGCCGGACGGCACCGAACACTGATCTTTCACCGATGCGCAAAGGAGAACCGTGCGATGGAACAACGAAATAACCTCGTGTTGCAGGGCACCGAGACCTTCTCCCGCGGCGCGCTGGACAATGTCGCGCTGGAAAGCGGCGCTTTGGTGCTGGACAGCTCCGCCGGGCGGTATCTGCCCTACGGCAGCTACACCACGCCGGAGTTCGCGATGCCGGCTTTCTGCAACCTGAACGTCAGCTGGAACGCCAGCGCCCCTCATAACACGATGGTGGAGGTGCGCTGCCGGGTCTATGCCGGGAACACCTGGACCGGCTGGATGAGCTTTGGCAAGTGGGCCCCGGATTACCCCCGCTGCAGCATCAACGCCCAGAGCGAGGACGGGATGATCTTCCTGCTGGGGGACACCGTCACCGTGGCCACGCCGGGCGGCGGCACCGGCATCCAATTGCAGGTCAACCTCTCGACCAACGACGACAAATCCACCCCCGCCGTGCGGCTGCTGGCCGCCGCCGTCCGCCCCCTGACCTGGGAAAAACACGAGGGCCGGCCGCTGAACCGGCGGCTCTATCTGCCGGAATACTGCTTCTCTGCCCACGACCCCAGCTTTGGCCGGGAGATGGACCTGCCCCTCGTCATGGCGGCTCTGATGAACCGCTGGGGCGAGGACATCCTGCCCGAAGAGGTGGCCTACGCCATGGAGGACAACGCCACCCGGAGCACCGGCAACGCCGCCTTTGCGGCGGCTGCCGCGGGCTGCTGCGGCTTTCCCTGCTGGCAGGCCTGGATGGACCTGCAGGACCTGCGCACCCAGATCCACGACGACTGCCCCGTTGCCGTCCGGGTCGAGCGCCGCATCCGGGGCCAGCGTGACCCGGTGGGCATCTGGATGGGGCTGCGGGGCTTTGGCCACGATGACGCCGTGATGGCCGATTATGTCCTGCTCAACGACCCCACCGCCGACAGCGACGGCTCCGTCAACTGCACCATGGCGCTGTCGGATTTCCTGCGCTACTTCACAGGCCGGGCCATCGCCCTGCGGCGCAAGCCCAGAGATGCAGCCGCCGACCTGCCCGACCGCGTCCGCTGCGAACTGGCCCGCAGCGAGGATGGCCGCTGCTATTACTTCGAGCAGCGGGGCCAGCGCGACCCGCTGCCGGACGATTTCTCCGGCTGGACCGCCTACACCCTGCACGACGGCATCGCCCATGCCACCACGGCCCACCGGACGTTCCGCCGGATGGAGCGCACCCCGGACGGAGGCCTGTGCTTCCCGCCCGAACAGCTGGCCGCAGGCGGGCGGTGCAGCGTTTACGCCGTAGACCAGACCGGCCGGATGCGGGTCGCGGAAGTCCGCCTGCCCGCGCCGCCCAGACCCCCGGCAGCACCGCCTGCCGCACCTCAGCATGACCCCCAGAGCACCGGGCAGCCGGGCCGCTAGGCCCGCCCCCGCCAAACGCTTTCCGGGGATAAAAACTGTTACATAGGAGGAACACATTATGGCAAAGACGATCATCACCATTGGCCGTGAGTACTGCACCGGCGGCAACTACATCGCAGAGGATGTTGCAAATGCTCTGGGCATCAAGCTCTACGACAAGGAGCTGATCACCATGGCAGCCAAACACTCCGGCCTGTCCGAGGAGGCTGTTGCCGCCAGCGAGAAACGCCACACCCACAGCCTGCTGTACAGCTTGTACACCATGGGCAACGAGCTGCCGCTGGGCGATCAGGTGTTCATCCTGCAGAGCCGCATCATCAAGCAGCTGGCAGAGGAAGGCCCCTGTGTCATCCTGGGCCGCTGCGGTGACTATGTGCTGCGGGACCGCAAGGACGTGCTGCGCGTCTTCATCTATGCGCCGGTGGAGTGGCGCCGTGAGCTGGCCAAGACCGACCCTCTGGTCAAGGCACACGACGAGAAGGGCATCAAGGAAGAGATCGAGAAGACCGACCGCAACCGCTCGGCCTACTACAACTACTACACCCAGAACCGCTGGGGTGATGCCCACAACTACGACCTTGCCATCAATGCCGCCCTGGGCCGCGAGACCTGCGTGAAGATGATCCTGGACGCAGTGGCTGCCAAGGAAAAGGCTGCGGAGAAGTAACCGCTCCGTTCCCGGCTGCAAAGTCAAAAAACAATGATGCTGCGTGGGTAGGGTGCTTCGGCGCTCTGCCCACGTTTCAAGCATAGAGAAAAAACGTCAAAAGGAGAAATCGTGGAAAACAAGCAGACCAATCCCCCCACCGCCCAGGAAAACATCATGGGCACCATGGCCATCAACCCGCTGCTCGTCAAGCTGAGCATCCCGATGATGGTCTCGATGCTGGTCCAGGCACTTTATAATGTCGTGGACTCCATCTTCGTCTCGCATGTCAGCGAAGGTGCGCTGACCGCCGTTTCGCTGGCCTTCTCGTTGCAGAATGTGATGATCGCCGTCGGTGTCGGCACCGGCGTCGGCGTCAACGCCCTGCTGTCCAAGAGCCTGGGCGAAAAAGACCAGGCGCGCGCCAACAGGACAGCTGAAAACGGCATCTTCCTGGCGCTGTGCAGCTTTGCTGCCTTTTTCATCATCGGCCTGACCTGCATGAAGCCGTATTTCTATGCGCAGACCAGTGATGTGGAGATCGCCGAGCAGGGCATCCGCTACCTGACCGTCTGTTCCGTGTTCAGCCTGGGCCTGTTCCTGCAGACCATGGGCGAAAAGCTGCTGGCCGCGACCGGCCGCACCAACCTGAGCATGTGCAGCCAGCTCATCGGTGCCATCGTGAACATCGTGCTCGACCCCATCTTCATCTTCGGCTACTGCGGTGAGGCCCTGTCCGGCACCACCGGCGCGGCAGTGGCCACGGTCATCGGCCAGTTCTGCGGTGCCGGTGCCGCCATCTTCTTCAATCTGAAGAAGAACCCCGACATCCAGATCAGCTGGCGCGGCTTCCGCCCCAGTGCAGAAGCCATCCAGCGCATCTATGTCGTCGGCCTGCCCAGCATCGCCATGCAGTGCGTCGGCAGCGTGATGACCTTCTTCATGAACCAGATCCTGATGGCCTTCTCGGCCACGGCGGTCGCCGTCTTCGGCGTCTACTTCAAGCTCCAGAGCTTCGTCTTCATGCCCATCTTCGGCATGAATAACGGCATGGTGCCCATCATCAGCTACAACTACGGCGCCCGTAATCCCGACCGCGTCAAAAAGACCATCAAGCTGGCCATGTGCTACGCAGAGGGCATCATGCTCATCGGCTTCTGCCTGTTCCAGTTTGTGCCGGACAAGCTGCTGAGCTTCTTCGCCGCCAGCGACGCGATGCTGGCCATCGGCATCCCGGCCATGCGCACCATCTGCTTCCACTTCCTGCTGGCCGGCATGAGCATCATCCTGTCCTCCACCTTCCAGGCGCTGGGCAACGGCATGTTCAGCCTCATCGTCTCCGTCTGCCGCCAGCTGGTCGTCCTGCTGCCTGCCGCCTGGCTGCTGAGCCAGACCGGCAACGTCAACCTGGTGTGGTGGTCGTTCGTCATCGCCGAGCTGGTCAGCGTGACCCTGAGTTTTGTCTTCTTTGCCCGTCTGGACAAAAAGATCATCGAACCCATGTACAACAAAGCTCCTGCCATGCAGTGAGCGGAGCCGGCATTCTCCAAATTGAGAAAGGAACGTGACTGTTTTATGGGAAAGAAATTGAAATGGAATCTGGTCCTGATGAGCATCCTCTATCTGGGTCTGGGCATCTTCCTGCTGCTGGTGCCGGGCACCGCGATGAACATCGTCTGCTATGCGCTGGGCGGCGTGGTGCTGGCCTGCGCAGCGGTGCAGCTCGTCCGCTATTTTGCGGTGGAGCGCGGTGTCTTCCAGAGCCAGCTGACCCTGATCTCCGGTCTGGTCTGTCTGGGGCTGGGTGCGTTCCTCATCATTCGCAGCGACATCGTGGTGCGCATCCTGCCCATCGTCTTCGGCCTGTTCGTCATCTTCGACAGTCTGGGCCGCATCCAGAACGCACTGGAGCTGCGCAAGTGCCAGTATCCCAGCTGGAAAGGCTTCCTGCTGCTGGCCGTGCTGAGCATCGTGCTGGGCATCGTCATGATCCTCGACCCCTTCGGCACCATGGAAACGCTGGTCATGGCCATCGGCGTCATCCTCATCGTGGAGGGTGCGCTGAACCTGCTCAGTGCGCTGTACACCGTCATCGCGGTGAAGCGGTTCCTGAAGCTGCACCCGGAGACGCAGTCCATGCTGGAAGCCGTCACCGGGGAAGACCTGAACGGCGACGGCGTCGTCGCCCCGGAGGTCGCCCATGCCGATGTGGAAGCCACGGCCGTCGAACTCGACCATGTGGACGAGAGCGCTGAGGTGGAGCAGGAAGACGACCCGTAAAACAAGCCCGCATAAACGCTCCCCATCGGGGGGAACTGGCCGCAGCGCGGCCTGAGCGTTTTTTATCAAATACAGCAAAGGATTACAGAACAATGGAAACGTACGATCTGATCATCGTTGGCGCCGGCCCGGCCGGCATCTTTACCGCCGTGGAGCTGCTGCGCCGCGGCAGCAAAAAGAAGATTCTGCTGGTGGAAAAAGGCAAGCCGGTGGAAAAGCGCCACTGCCCCAAGGCAGAGCTTGGCCACTGCGTCAACTGCCGCCCCACCTGCGCCATCACCACCGGTTTTTCCGGTGCCGGTGCCTTCTCGGACGGTAAGCTGAGCCTGTCCTATGAGGTCGGCGGCGACCTGCCCAGCCTCATCGGCGAGGAGTTCGCTCAGGAACTCATCGACTACACCGACAAGATCTATCTGGAGTTCGGCGCAGACCCCCATGTGGAAGGCATCTACACCGGCGAGGAGATCAAGGAGATCCGCAAGAACGCCATCCACGCCGGTCTGAAGCTGGTGGACTGCCCCATCCGCCATCTGGGCACCGAAAAGGCCCAGCAGCTCTATCTGGCCATCCAGAACTATCTGGCCGACAACGGCGTCGAGATGCTTTTCTCCACCGAGTGTGAGAACATCATCCTGGAAGACGAGGTCTGCAAGGGCGTGTATCTCCGCGCGGGCAGCGACAGCGAGCCCCGCGCCGTCTATGCCGACACCGTCGTCATCGGCACCGGCCGCCGCGGCGCGGACTGGCTGGAAAAGATCTGCGCCGAACACCACATCGCCCACAAGCCCGGCACCGTCGATATCGGCGTCCGCGTCGAGTGCCGCAATGAGGTCATGGAGAAGGTCAACAAGGTGCTGTATGAGTCCAAGCTCATCGGCTACCCCAAGCCCTGGAAGAACAAGGTCCGCACCTTCTGCCAGAACCCCGGCGGTTTCGTGGCGCAGGAGAACTACGACAACGACCTGGCCGTCGTCAACGGCCACAGCTTCAAGGAGAAGAAGAGCGAGAACACCAACCTCGCCATCCTCGTCTCCCACAACTTCACCGAACCGTTCAACCAGCCCATCGCCTACGCACAGAAGGTGGGCGAGCTGACCAACATGCTGGGCGCAGGCCACATCATGGTCCAGCGCTACGGCGACATTCTGGACGGCAAGCGCACCTGGGCCAAGGAGCTGGCGCAGTCCAACGTCAAGCCCACCCTGAAGGACGCGGTGGCCGGTGACATCACCGCCGCCATGCCCTACCGTGCCATGACCAACATCATCGAATTCATCAAGATGCTGGATATGGTCGTGCCCGGCTTTGCCGCCAACGAGACCCTGCTCTACAGCCCGGAGCTGAAGTTCTACTCCAACAAGGTCAAGATGGATGAGAACCTCGACACCAACATTCAGGGCCTGCACTGCCTGGGCGATTCTTCCGGCTGGACCCGCGGCCTGATGATGGCGTCCGTCATGGGCGTGCTCATGGGCCGCAAGCTGGCCGAAAAGGAAGGCTGCTGATCCCCGGAACTCACGATCCCCCGTGCGATTTGCACGGGGGATCTTTTTGCCGGTTTTTGTCTGGATTTGCCAAACTGGCGGTGTTCCGGTCCTGTTCAGCCTCCTTCGTGGAAATAATTGATTTTTCTCGCGAAAACTGCTACACTAAGAAAAAACTCCACTGAAAGCGCTTCATAGATGTAGGGAGGTATCTTCTATGCGCGATTCTCCGGGAAGCGTCGTCACGCTGCTGTGTTCTGGCATCCAGCTTTACAGCGCGGAACGGCGCATTGCAGACTGCATCCTCAACGATGTGAAATGGGCGTCTGTGGTCACCTCGGCCCAGCTTGCCCGCGCCAGCCAGTCCTCGGAAGCCACCGTCACCCGGCTGTGCCACAAGCTCGGCTTTGACAACTACCGCAAATTCCAGCTGGCACTCGCGCGGGATGTGATGGACCAGCAGGAGACGGAGACCCAGCGCTCCACCAGTCCGGACCCCTTGCGGCAGGCCCTGCAGTCGGTGCAGGCCAACCGGCAGGAAGAGGTTCGCGCCACCATCCAGGCACTCAATCTGCGCCAGCTGCGGAAGGCGATGAGTGTCCTGCGCAGCGCGGAGCTGATCGAGGTCGAGGCCTCCGACAACAGCCTGCCCGTGGCCATGGATGCGTCGCTCAAGCTCGGCAGTCTGGGCAAGCGCTGCATGACCAGTGCCGTGCCCGGCCGGACCAGAGCCTTTGCCGCCACCCTGACCGAGCGGGACGCCCTGCTGCTCATCTCGAACTCCGGCCGCAGCGAGCGCCTGCTGGAAACGGCTCGCGCCGCCCGCGAGCGGGGTGCCTCGGTCCTGCTCATCACCTGCGACCGCCGCTCCCCTCTGGCCGCGCAGGCAGACCACCTGCTGCTGGCCTCCAACCGGGCGCAGCGCATCGTGGCGACCGACCCGGTCCCATCCCTGCTCTCGTCGGCCCTTCTGGTCGAGGTGCTGTACTACCTGCTCCTGACCGAAGAAGACCTCTGACCAACCAAAAAAGGGCCCTCTGCCAACCGGCAAAGGGCCCTTTTTCTGCTTACTTACGCATGGAAGACATACTGGTCCATCCGGCGGAAGGCTTCCTCGATGCGGGAACGGGGCGAAGCCAGGTTCATCCGCAGATGGCAGGGGCCGTGGAACATCTTTCCGTCCTGCACGGCTACGCCGACATCCCAGCAGGCCTTTTCCACATCGTCGATGGTCTTGCCGTGGGCGGCGCACCAGTCGGTACAGTCCACAAAGAGCATATAGGTGCCTTCGGGCTTGGAGACCGTGACGCCCGCAAAGTGCTGCTCGATGTAGTCGCAGGCAAAGTTCACATTGCCGCTCAGCACCTCGCAGAGCTCGTCCGTCCACTCATAGCCTTCGGGCTGATAGGCGCCGATGAGGGCGTGCATGGACAGCACGTTCATCATGTTGTAGTGGTTCAGGCTGGACTCTTTCTCGATGCGGTCACGCCACCAGTTGTTGTACACGATGTGGTAGCTGCCCACGAGACCGGCCAGGTTGAAGGTCTTGGAGGGCGCATAGAAGGCGGCGGTGCGCATCCGGGCATCCTCGCTGACGGACTGGGTGGGGGTGTGCTTGTGGCCGTTCAGGATGATGTCCGACCAGATCTCGTCGGAGACGACGTAGACGTCATACTTTTTGAACAGCTCCATGGCCTTTTCCAGCTCCCAGCGCTCCCAGACGCGGCCGCAGGGGTTGTGGGGGTTGCACAGGATGGCCGCATGGATATGCTCTTCCTTCAGACAGATGCTTCTCCATGTCCGCAAAATCCATCCGCCAGACGCCGTTCTCGTCCTTCACCAGCGGGGAATGCACGGCCTCGTAGCCGTTGTTCTTCAGGCTCATGGTGAAGCCGATGTAGGTGGGGCTGTGGATCAGGATCTTGTCGCCGCGGGAACAGACGCAGTTCAGTGCACTGATGACGCCGCCCAGCACACCGTTCTCGTAGCCGATGTGTTCCGGCTTCAGGCCGGTGACGCCGTTGCGCTTCTCATGCCACCGGATGATGCTGTCGAAATACGCATCCGTGGCTTGAAAATAGCCGAAGGCCGGGTGTTTTGCACGCTCAATGATGGCTTCCTGGATGGTGGGCACGGTGGGGAAGTTCATGTCGGCCACCCACATCGGGATAGCGTCAAAGCCCGCCTTCGGGGGAGCCGGGGAGAAGCCGTCGCCCTTCAGGCCGTCCACTGCGATGGCGTCTCTACCGCGGCGGTCCAGGATGGAAGTAAAGTCGTATTTCATAAGTGCGCTCCTTCTCAAAAATTTTGTCTGGCCCCACCTTAACACATTTGGGAGCCGGATGCAACCGCCCGCCGGGAAGTTGAAAAAATCGTGCGGAAAAATCACGAATTTCTACGATAAAAAAGAGCCTTCCAGCCCTGAAGTGAACCCCAAAAGTCAGACAAAAATAAGAAATATAGCAATCTTCAAAATGAAAGCACTTTTTGAGGCGATAAGGCACAAATAAGGCACATTCTAGCCAAATTTCAGGATTCTGAAAACAAAGAAAGCCACGACAAAACCGTATTTGTAAACGGTTCATCGTGGCTTTTCTTGTGGTCGAGCAGAGCCGGACAAATCCGAACTATTTCCCACTGTTTCTGTGGTAGTCAAGGCATCCTCAAAGCGGATGGTTTGAGAGCCATCCTTGTAGTTGAACGTGATCAGCATCCGGTCATCATACAGGAAAATGGCGTTCACAAAAATCTCAATCAGTGCTTTGCGCTGTTTTTGCTGCGATATATCGAACTTTCTGAATTTCATCAGCCAGAACCGGATGAAATCGGCATTGAAGGATGGCTTTCGCAGTTTTTCATCAGCGATTTTTGCAGTCAGCTCATCCTTCTGAGCTTCCAAGGCATCCAGACGTTCCTTGGTCGTTCGGGTGAATAAGCCTTCCTCGATTGCTTTCATCAGGTTGTCCAGTTTCCTGTCCACCTCTCGGAGCTGCTTTTCCAAGAGCGGAATCGTAGTGTTCTCCTGATTCTGAAAATCCATGACCAGCTGAACGATTCTTTCGATAACTGCATCATCATGAATCAGCTTCATCGTCTCTTGGACGACCAGATTCTCCAGCCACTCCTTTTGTACGGTTTTCTTATTGCAGCCTTTGCGCCGCTTGGCAGTAGCACATTTATAGTAATAGTAGGTTCGTCCAGTGGCGCTTGTTCCGCTTTCGCCAAACATCAATGCTCCGCACTTGCCACAGAACAGCTTGGTAGTCAGCAAGTATTCCTCATCTGCCTTTCCGTGAGCCGGTGCGCGCTTGTTTTTCTCCAAACGCTTTTGAACACGGTCAAACAGGTCTTTCGGGACGATAGCAGGAATCGCATCTGGCACAACGGTATCCCGGAAAGAAAGCTCTCCAATGTAACGGCGGTTCTTCAACATGGTGTTCATGCTGCTGCACGTCAGCTTTCCACCCAGCATATTACGAACGCCTTTTGCGTTGAGATAGTTCAGAATCTCAACGATTTTCTCACCATTATCGTAGCGCTGAAAAGCCTCTAATACAAGTGGAGCGACCAGTGGGTCGATACGATAGAACTTATCTGCGTCGATTTTATAGCCAATCGTTCCGGTGCCGCCTGTGCATTTGCCTTTCAGGGCATTTTCCGTTTGACCACGGATGACCTTTTCAGATAGCTCAGCAGAGTAGTATTCTGCCATGCCTTCCAGCAGTGTTTCCACAAGAATACCTTGCGAGCCTTCAGCAATCGGCTCCATGACCGATATCAGGTGTACATTGTTCTTTTTCAGAATCATCTTGTAGTTCGCACTGTCAAAACGATTCCGGGCAAAGCGGTCAAACTTCCAGACCAGAACGATTTCAAACAATTTTTTGTTGCTGTCCCGAATCATTTGCTGAAAATCCGGGCGATGATCTGTTTTAGCGGAGAATGCACGGTCAATGTAGTGCCTGACCACCGTGATACCGTTTCTTTCTGCGTAGGCTGTGCATTCCCGAATCTGACCTTCGATGGATTCTTCGCGCTGGTTGTCACTGGAATAGCGGGCATAAATCACAGCATTCATAGCAAGCACCTTTCTTTTATATATCATCGAACGGTAGGTCGTTCATTCAGGATGTTGCTTCGTATAATGTATATACCACACTTCATAGGGGTTTGCAAGGACAATTTTGAAAGATATCCCAATGTGAAATAGCAGCCACTCCGGTGATTTCAGCCATCTTAGCACCCTACCTTTAGATATGCTCGCAATTTGGCCTGCAAAATCGGGTCTTCGGACGGAAGAAATTTACGACTGTCGACTCGCATCACCCGATCGGGGGACAGCTGCGCACGATACTCGGTGGGTGTGCGGTGCAGTGTGGAGCGAAAACGTGCATTAAAGGTTTTCAAATCGGCAAAACCATTGCGCAAAGCAATATCTGTCAGGCCATCATTGGTCAATGCCAAGTCACTCAAAGCGTGCTGGAAGCGCACACGGCTCAGATATTCATGAAAATTAACACCAACCACCTGTTTGAACAGGGTTGAAACATAGGTTCGGTTGTACTGGGCAAAATCTGCAAGATTTTCAAGAGTGAGCTTTTCTGCGTAATGTTCTTCAATATATGCTAAAAGGCGGCGAATTGCAGAACGTCTTTGCTCATCTTCCGGCATTTCGTTCAATCGCTGTGGCTCAAACTCTGTGCATAGTATAACGAGCAGCAAGTCGAGGCTTGCCTTGACAGCCAGCTGTGCATATGGACTGTTCTGCTGCATCAGCATGAAAATCTGGCTGGCATAAAATCGAATATGACGGTAGCGTTCTTCTGTGTGTGTTCCAGCGTTTGAAAGACAGGAAGGAAAGTGGTAGACGCCACCCTTTTTAAGCAATGGACGAATCGCTGTAGCTGAAAAATGCAGGACAATGGCAGTAGTATTTGCCTGTTGACCAAAGGAGGCGTGTCCTACTCCCGGCGGAGTGAGCAGAACGTCATCCTCCTCCAGTACAACATTCTGCGTTCCACGGCAGTACTCTTGACTGCCATGCAGCAAAATGTTAAGCTCATATTCGTCTGGATGCCAGTGGTAACGATAATTCATGATATCGTGTGCAAAGCATCGCACAGTAAGCCTCTCACGCGGCCATTCCATTTTGTAATTGGCTAAATCCATCTCTTTCTCTCCCAAAATCCAAATATTTTCCCTATGTCAAATCTTTGGAGTGTGCTCCATTGGTGAATCGTCTTTTTCAGAATAAACGATAAAATATCTCCTGTCAACTGATTTTTTGAGGCCTATCAATAAATTTTTTACTTAGAATTTGACATTTTGACTAAGGGAGAGTCTCTCGATTTGGCAAAGCGCACAGGGGAAATATTTGGATTTTATTCTGATATTTCAGGATGTCATAGCTTTCCTGACAAGATTTGATTTCTGTACGGGTGCCAAAAGATACAAATTTTTGCATCGACAGAGTAAATTTGCTTTGTTAAAATGTCCACAATGAGCCTGCCCGGGCAGCAAGCGAATTGAAATCGAACCGTTTTCATATCAGGAAAGGAAAACAAATCTATGAATACTCAAATGATCATCTGTATGGTGATCTTTGCGGCAACGCTGGTCAGCTATATGCTGAACAAGATCCCCATGTGGCTTACTGCATTGATCTCAATGGCCGCCCTGTACATCACCGGCTGTATTGATGATGCCAGTGCATTGTCCGGCTTTTCTAATGTGAACACCCTGCTGATGGCATGTATGTTTATTGTAGCAGCGGGTTTCCGCCGTACCTCTCTGGTGGACGGTATGTGTAACAGTATCATGAAGCTGACGCATGGCAGCTTCAAAATGGCTTACTTTGGTTACATCCTTCTGGCAGTTCTGCTCACCAACTTCATTTCCAGCCCCATGGTTGTTTATGCGATAATCAGCCCTCTGCTGGCAGCACTGTGCGACAAGACCGGAAACAGCCGTACGCAGTATATGTTCCCCATTATGGTCGTCTGTGTGGCTTGCTGCGGTATCCTTCCACTGGCAACCTCTATCCAGATGGCTGGTCAGTTCACTGGTTTCATGGAAACCTATGGCTTTACTGGAATGAGTGTCCGTCCCATTGATTTTACGATCGCCGCATGGCCTGTCCTTATCGTTGTTCCTCTCTGGGCAATTTTCCTTGGCCCGAAGTTTACTCCGAAGCAGCCGGTCGTCCCCATTGAGGCACTGGAGAAAAAGGATTCTGGCAAAGCTCAGCAGAAGCTCAGCCCTGTTGTGGATAAGATTGGTATCTTCCTGTTCTTTGCAACGATTATTTGCCTGATCTTTGCACCTCAGCTGCATCTGACCACTTGGTTCGTTGCGCTGGTCGGCAGTCTGCTGATGGTTCTGTTCGGCGTAGTCGATCAGAAGTCCGCTCTCCGCGATATTCCTTGGGATATGCTGATGCTCTTTGTCGGCGCACTGGCTCTGGGTACTGCACTGACCAATACCGGTGCAGGTGACATGATCGGTCAGACGTTGGCAACAGTCGTTGGTGGTACTCACAACAACTATGTCCTCGGTGCCCTGTTCTTTATCATCCCCTTCTTGCTCACTCAGTTCATGCTGAACCGTTCTGTCTCCGCAGTCTTCGTTCCTATCTGCCTGCTGACCTGCTCCGCTCTGGGCGCAAATCCCACCGGCCTTGTTATTCTTGTCAATGCCGGTTCTCTGACTGCCTTCCTGACCCCGATGGCTACCCCCGCAGTGCCCATGTGCATGGCAGACGGCGGTTACGACCTGAAAGCCATCGTCAAGAGCGGTGCACTCATCACGCTGATCCTACCCTTCGTTTATATTTTCTACACCATGACGGTGCTTCCTGCATTCTGATCCTGTGAAAAGGAGCGCAAAATCCTATGACGTTAGAAGAAAAAGTCGCTATGGCCAATACCGTGCGCAGCCGCGACCGATTTGGTCCGGTCAGCCCGGAAGAGCTGGCCGCTCTGCCCGGCACCGAAAAAGAAATGTGGGTCGAAGTGGCCGATGGTCGCAAAGTCCATGTGTTCGAGGAACGTCCAGAGCATCTGCCCGCCAAAGCAACCCTGCTGTTGAACTTCCACGGTGGCGGCTTTATCAAGGGCCGCACTGACCGTGACCACCGCTATTGCTGCACCCTGATGGAGCAGCTGAACTGCCTTGTCTGGGATGTGGACTACTGCCTTGCACCGGAACAGGCGTTTCCGGCAGCAGTCGAGGAGACGTACGGTATCATCGCTTACGCCTTTGATCATGCGGAAGAACTTGGAATTGACCCTCAAAAAATCGTGCTGGCTGGTCACAGCGCAGGCGGAAATCTTGTCGCTGCCGCACTTATCAAAGATGCGGAAGCGCATCGCTTGAAGCCCTGCTGCGCATTGCTTGAATATTTTCCTGTGGACAACACGGTCGATCCTGTAAATCGGCTCTCACCGGAGTTGCAGACTAACGAATTCTGGGTCAAACGCGCCCAGACGGAGAAACTGTATACCGATTTTTATGTTGGCGATGCCGATCCTGCCGACCCGCTGTGTTCGCCGCTCAAGGCAGATGAGACTGCACTTGCTGCATTTCCTGAGTGTCTTATCCTTTCCGCAGGCGAGGATAGTCTGCGAGAAGATACAGAAGCCTTTGCATTGCGTCTGGTCAAGGCCGGTGTCTGCGTAACAGCACAGCGGATCCCGGAAGCCATGCACGGGTTCACGACAAACCGCACTCCCGGTTGGGAGTATGCACTCAAAAAACATATCCAGTTCTTCCGGGAACATTTGCAGGAGGATAATTCATGAAGATCACAGATGTAAAACTGCGCTTTGCCAAGCATTATCTGTTTGTTCAAGTCTATACCGATGCTGGTATCGTGGGCTTGGGCGAAGCGGGCAACTGGGGCTATCTGCAGGCGACCGCAGCAGCAATTGAAAAATTTGCCGACTATCTCATTGGAAAAGACCCCTTCCGAATTGAAGACTTCAATCAAAATTTTCTGAGGTCGGTCTATTTCCGTGGCTCGGTCATCATGAGCGCAATTTCTGCCATTGACATTGCGCTGTGGGATATCAAGGGCAAAGTACTGGGTGTTCCTGTCTATGAACTGCTGGGTGGTAAGACCCGTGATAAGGTGCGCGTCTATGCTTCGGTGATGCACATCACGGAAGATAAGAATGAGCTGGCTGCACAATATCAGCAGTTGCAGCAGAGGGGCTTTACTGCGGCTAAAATCTTCTGCAACGGCCCCACAAGCTCTCCGGACGGCAAGGGCGAGTTCTTCTCCAGCCGCATCGAACGGGAAGTGGAAAAGGTGCGTGTCTGCCGGGAAGCGGTCGGCCCTGATTTCGATTTCATTCTGGAAGTTCATCGCGGCATGACACTGCCGGAAGCGGTCGCTTTTGGTCGTGCAGTTGAGCCTTACCGTCCGATGGTTCTGGAAGACCCTGTGCCGCCGGACAATGTAGATACTATGGCCGAAGTTGCAAGCAAAATCGGTGTGCCGATTGCTACGGGCGAACGAGCCATTGACCTGCGCGAGTGTCAAGTGCTGATGGCTCGCCATGCCTGCCAGTATATCCGCCCCGATGTGTGCGCTGTAGGCGGTATCACTACCAGCAAGAAGATTGCTGCACTGGCGGAAGCACATGATGTTCTGGTGATTCCGCACAACCCGCTTGGCCCGGTGTCTACGGCGGCCTGCCTGCAGATCTGCGCCTCCATTCCGAATCTGGGCATTCAGGAACTTCCCGGTTTCTGTCTGAACGGTGCAGAGGATAAGATGGTCAAGGAGCCGCTGCGTTATGAGAACGGCTGTATGCTCATCCCGGAGGCTCCCGGTATCGGCATCGAGCTTGCGGACGATGCAGAAGAGCTTTATCCTGCCAAGGAGCGTGGCAGCAACGCCGCCCGCCGTGCCTTTGACGGTGCGGTAAAAGATTGGTAACAAGAAAAAATGTGAGGTTGACATATGCCGATTGGGGTTTTGACAAACTGTGCCGCTGTGCTGCTTGGCGGTCTGCTGGGAACATATCTTGGAAAGATTCTCCCGCGGGGACTAAAAGACAATCTGCCGACTCTTTTCGGTTTCTGTTCCATTGCAATCGGTGTCAATTCCATTATCAAAGCATCTGGAATGACTGCGGTCGTGTTAGCGATTCTGGTCGGCTTTACGATTGGCCATCTTCTGCATCTTGAACAGTGGACAAGTAAATTTTTTCATAACCTTGTTCGGGTACTCCATCTTGGTGGGGAGGACATTGATATGGAATTTTACATCACAGTGGTCGCGCTGTTCTGCTGTTCCGGCTTTGGATGGTACAGCACTCTGACAGAGGGCATCACAGGCGATCCAAGCCTATTGATGTCCAAGGCTGTTCTTGATGGATTCACGGCAATGATCTTTGCGGCTTCCTTGGGGAAATCCATATGCGCGATTCCTTTGCCGCAGTGTGCGATTCTTCTTGTCGTGTACATGGTTGGTCGCACTTTATCCGCTTATTTGACACCCACAATGTTTGCGGATTTGTCGGCTTGCGGTGGCATTTTAACGTTGGCTGCGGGTTTCCGCGTTTCTAAAATCAAGTCAGTTCCTCTCGTTGACTTGATGCCGGCTTTGATCCTAGTGATGCCTTTCAGTATGGCGTGGAGCGCACTGATGGGCTGATAGGAGCGTTCTCCCTTTCAACCGGGCTGTTCTTTCATTTATGAATTGAGCAGCCCGGTTTTCTTTTTGGCTGACTTTGCACGAATGATGAGGAAAGAAACTATCGACAAAGAATAACTGTTTTAACAGAAGTCTTACTATTGTCGCTTTATCGTGATAAATTTTGCAAAACCATCTTGACGTACCCACGCTTTCATGATACCCTTTATTCCAAATCCTGCCGAAAAAGTGGTGGTTCTCACCGTGATAACCACCACTTTCAGCGGATGATTGCCCAGAAAGAACGTACCGCCCCGCAACACACCCGATCATTTTGCCGCTGTTTCACCCGACAAAATCATCGCTGCGCTGCGTGGGCGGTATTTTTCTTTTCTGGAAACTTCTCGGGGCGAGGCCCCTCCATCTTGCTGCGCAAGACCGTTCCGTTGCTTAAAAGCCCCACTGGGGCTTTCATTGCTGCGTTGCGCTTGCAAACGCAAACCGTACCTTGAAAATTTCATGAGCCGTCCGAACGTGATACCGGCTTTTCAGCCAACGTCGCTGCAAAACAGGGGCAGGAACTTCGTTCGGAGCAAACGGCGACCCCCTTACATGAGCAGCACACCTTCTACTTATGTTTGCGCCTTAACAATTCGGAAACATTTGTTGAAAATGAGTTTTGAGCGCAGCGGTAGAGGGCAAGAACCGTCCCGTGGCCACAAATTTTCAATTCTTGAAAATCTTGTGCTCCACCGGGACTTCACATCTGCAACTCTTGCGAGTTTTGATGTGATCTTGTTGGGGCGTGCCTGCCCCAAACCCTGCTCATATTCGCACCTTGCGGTGCGAACAAACGGCGTGTCGTGCTTACATAGCTCCACCGAGGAGTTATCGAACAGACAGGAGGTACAATGACCAAAACGAATGTTCAATCGATTCCTAGCAATTCCCAGCACCACGGCACGCCGAACAACAAAACGCACATCATCAAGTTCCGTGTGACAGATGAGGAAAAAAAGTCACTGGAACTCACTTGCAAACTCCTGAATCTCTCCCTCTCTACGTTTATCCGCCGTGCGCTGCACAATGCAAAGATCGAACGCACTGTTGTCGTTGCCGACGGCGGAGAAGAGACCCTGACTGCTGTTTCCACCCTGCTTGCCCAGTGCAGCAGGGTGGGCGGCAACCTCAACCAACTCGCACGACACTTCAACTCCGGCGGCGCAGACACCGAACAGCTGCGGGCGAGACTCCTTGACGAACTTGCGGACCTGACTGCATTCCGGCTCCACGCCGAGAAAGTTCTGGGTGAACTGTATGGCAACGCTCAAGCATATCGCCTCTAAAAATTCGGACTACACCGCCATCGAAGCGTACCTGATCTACCAGCACGATGAGTTCACCGGAAAGCAGTTTCTGGACGAACAAGGCCAACCCATGCTGCGGGAATCGTATCTTCTCGACACCCTTGAGTGTGGCGATTTCTCGTTTGCAACTGCCTGTCTGCTGGCAAACCGCAAGTACGGCAAGAACACCCAGCATGGTGATATTAAGAGCCATCAATATATCATCAGTTTTGACCCTAGAGATGCAGCCGACAATGGTTTGACTATGGAAAAGGCACAGGTACTTGGCCTGAAATTCTGCGAAGAAAACTTCCCCGGTCATCCTGCCATCATCTGCACTCACCCGGATGGGCACAACCATTCGGGAAACATCCACGTCCACATCGTGATTGGCAGTATCCGAACACGAGAAGTGGAATACAAGCCTTATATGCAGAAGCCCCGCGACTGGCGCGAAGGCATGAAGCACTCCAGCACCGCCCAGACCATGCGGCACCTGCGTGTTGAGGTCATGGAGCTGTGCGAAGGTGCCGGACTATACCAGATCGACCTGCTCAACGGCTCGAAAGAGCGCGTGAGCGAAGCTGAGTATTGGGTGCGCAGACGCGGCCAATTGAAACTTGACCGTGAGAACGCAGCTCTTACCGCAGCCGGACAACCGCCCCGGCAGAAGAAGTTTGAAACTGTGAAGGAAACTTTACGGAGACAGATTTCGTCTGTATTGTACCGTGCCACGAGCTTTGAAGAATTTTCTGACAGGCTCATGCAGCAGTATGGTATTGCCGTCAAGGAAAGTCGTGGACGGCTCAGCTATCTGCCTGCCGGAAGGACAAAGTTCATCCGGGCGCACAGCATCGGTGACAAGTTCGAGAAAGAACTTGTGCTTGCCGCCTTGAAAGAAAATGCTGAGCGCACGATTCAGTTTAAGCCTGACCGCATCGGGAGGCTGGTGGATATTCAGGCGAAGCTGAAGCAGGGCAAGGGCATCGGCTACGAGCGTTGGGCGAAAAAGCACAACCTCAAAGCCATGTCGCAGACCTTGATTCTTTTGCAGGAAAAAGGTCTGCTCAACGAGGACGCACTCGACCAGAGAATTACGGAGCTTGATACCAAGTTCCACGAATCGCTGGCTGTGGTGAAAGACCTCGAAAACCGTATGGCAGAAAACAAGAACCTGCGCAACCATATTGCTGATTACCAGCAGTACCTACCGCTTGCGCAGAAACTGCAAATTGCCAGACACCCCGCAGCCTTTGAAGAACAGCACCGTGCAGAACTGACAGCGTACCGGACAGCAGTAGCCTATTTTAAGGCAAACAACATCACCAAGCTGCCCAGTCCGAATAAGCTGGAAGCGGAATACTGCGCGCTTGCCTCTGAAAAGGCGCAGTTCTATGAGCAGTACAAAGATGCCAAGACCGAACTGCTCAAACTGAAAGACGCGAAACAGAATGTTGCTCTGTTTTTCCGTGAGGACGAACGGACGCAGCATCATGAGAGATAAGGAGTTGTGCGTATGATCAATCTGAAAATTGACCCGGAGTTCCAGAATCAGATCCCGCCGCTGACGGACGATGAGTACAAGCAGCTGGAAGAGAACATCCTCAAGGAAGGCAAGCTGCTCTCTCCTTTGATCGTGTGGAACAACACACTTGTTGATGGTCATAATCGTTATGAAATCGTTCAGGAGCATCCCGAAATCTCTTTCTCCACCATGCCGCTCCCGTTTGAAAGCAGAGAAGAAGTCCTCGCATGGATCTGCAAGAATCAGCTGGGGCGGCGCAACCTCACGCCGGAGCAGAAGAAGTTTCTCATTGGAAAACAGTACAGTGTAGAGCATCGAAAGCCCGGTGGAAACGGCAACAATCAGTACACGACAGCCACGCAGGAATCTGTTCAAGAGGAATTGTGTCAAAATGACACAATTCCTCCCACTGCTACGGAAAACAGCGTCCGTAAGCAGATCGCAGAGCGGAACAATGTCAGCGAATCCTACGTTGCCCGTTCTGAAAAGTTCATGCGGGGCGTAGAGATCATGGAACAGATGGTGCCCGGTATGCAGGAGAAAATCCTGTCCGGGCAATTCAAAGTCCGTGATGCCGATATGCACCGCCTTGCCAGAGCCGATTTTCCGAACCGCAAGCAGATCGTGCACGAGATTCTGCACCCGGAAGACCGTCCCGCTCCGCAGTCGAGCTACTCACACTACTCTGGAATCAACTACTCTGCGCTGGAAGTCGCCGTCCGGCGGATTCAGCAGGACTTTGATTTCTTGATGAGATACTTGCCTAAGCTACCGGACGATTCCTACGCCAAAACTGAAACGCTAAAAATCCTCAAGCAGCACAAAGCGTATATGGCACAGTTTGAAGAACTGCTGAACGATAAAGAAATCGCATAACGACAGGCACTTGTAAGCCATCAACGAGCCACCAGCCGCAAGTGCAGGGCGGAAAGCATCCGCGCCCTTGCGCCTGATAAAAATTGGAACTTTGATTTTCTCGCCCGGCTTTGCCACGGTGGGACGATCAAAGGAGCGTGCGTTTGAACAAAAAGAAAAAGTCCACAAACACTTCCCCCTATCCCGATGAAGTCATCGACCGTCTGGCACGGGCATTCTACCCGGCGATTCTTGCCTGCTGGAACAGCGAGGAAGGCCAAAGAGAATTTGCCGCATGGCAGGCGGAACAGGCTCATCTCTCCGGCAAAGAAAAACAGGAAGTTCCCGATGGGGAACTCCCTGCCTTACTTATCGTGTGTGGATTTTTCAGGGTGCGTCCGGCAGGGCGCACTCTGTTTTTGCGTTCAGTCCTCTAGTCCGTGACTCCCAGCCACGTTCTTCAAATATTCCTCCGGTTCGCCGTTCAGAATCAGTTCAGCATACGCCAGCGGGTCGTTGTAGATGAGGTAATCCAATTCTGCCCTCTGCGCCATAGTGACATCCAGCGCATCCTCGACCCCGGTGCAATCAATGGAAATTTTGCGCCCATCCCGGAGTAGCAACTCCACGCACCCGGTGTCCATGTTAAACTTGCAAGCTCTTGCATCGTACTTCATAATCCTGTCCTCCTGAAATCATTGTCTAGTTTGTATCGGTCAATCTATGATTTCGAATTTCATCTTCTGCCGGGAACCTCTATTGAGATTTCCGAAGAAAATAAATAATCCGAACCCATCTCCTATTGGAAATAAGTTCGGATTATTTTTGTCTGGTCGGAGTGGCGAGACTCGAACTCGCGGCCTCCTGCTCCCAAAGCAGGCGCGCTACCAACTGCGCAACACCCCGGAAAAATACTATCATAGTATACTCTTTTTTGCGGCGTTCGTCAATCCTGAAGTGTGCAACTTCACGCTCCCGCTGTTTGTGCGCATTTTTATAAGAAAATCCGGTTGCAAAGGCCGGAAGGAATGGTCTATAATGAGAGTTGAGAAGCGGCCAGGAGCCGTTCGCTTGCCAAAGTGAGGAGACCGGAATGAACGAGCAGAAAACGCGCCTGCGGAATGCGGGCTTTGTGACTTTCTTTTTCAGCGGCATCTGCGCCATTTCCAGCGGTGTGGTGGTCAGCCTGCTGCAGGAGCAGTATGGGTTTGCCTACGGCATGACCGGGACGCTGCTCTCGCTGATGAGCATCGGCAACCTGCTGGCGGGTTTTCTGACCGGTGTGCTGCCGGGTGTGCTGGGGCTGAAACCAAGCATCCTGCTGCTGACCATCGGGTACACCGTCGGCTACGGGATCATGGGCTTTACCGGGGCAGAAGTCCTGCTGGCGGCGGCATTCTTCCTTGTGGGCGTTGCCAAGGGCAGCGCCATGAACGCCTGCACCATCCTCGTCAGCGACAACTCTGCCGACCGCACCCGCGGCATGAACTTGATGCACAGCTGCTATGCCTGCGGTGCGCTGCTCTGCCCGTTCCTCATCGCAGCGGCAGCGCGGGTCAGCACCGCACTGGCGGTGTTCCTGCTGGCGGCGCTGGGCGTGGTGCTCTGGCTGGTCTACTGGAAGACCCCGATGGAAGGTAAGGTCAAGGACCGGAAGGCGGCCATCGACTGGAGCTTTCTGCGCTCCGGCCGGTTCTGGCTGCTGACGGGCCTGCTCTTCTGCCAGAACGCGGCCGAGCAAAGCGTGACCGGCTGGATGGTGACCTATTTCAAGGGCAGCGGCATCATTGCGGGCACACTGGCTGCCTATACCGTGACCGTGATGTGGGGGGCCACACTGGTGGCCCGGCTGCTCATTGCATTCGTGTTCCCATTCAAGTCCCCGCGCAAGGCGATGGTGGTCATGGCTGTGACCTGCACCCTGTTCTATGTGCTCCTGATGCGGGCCGACAGCCAGCCGGCCGCGATCCTGCTGCTGTTCGCCTTCGCCTTTGCGATGGCAGGCATGAACCCTACCGCAGTGGCCAGCGCGGGCAGGATGACCAGCGTGACCAGCATGGGCATCATGCTGCCTGCTGCGTCCGGCGGTGCCATCCTGATGCCCTGGGTCATCGGCCGTGTGGCAGAGCGCGCGGGCCTTGCCGCCGGGATGGCGATGAACATCGTGCCGTGTGTGGGGCTTATCATCTTCTCCGTTCTGGTGGAAAGACTGTCGGAACAGGAATATGAAAAAAGCTGACGCGGCTGCGTCAGCTTCCGGAACAGATGCTTCATGAAACGACCGATTTATAGTAGGTTCCAAAATCGGCCAGTGCGTCGATGATGGGCAGCATTTTCGTCCCCAGGTCGGTCAGTCTGTATTCGACCCGCGGGGGCAGCTCCTGATAGTCATGCCGGTAAACGAGGCCGTCGTCGATCATCTGCCGCAGGCTGTCCGTCAGAACTTTCTGCGAAATGCCGTCCAGGTCCCGTTGTAATTCGTTGAACCGCCATGGGCGGGTTCTCAGATTACGCAGGATGAGCAGCTTCCATTTGCCGCCGATCAGAGCGACCGCTGTGGCGACCGGACATGCAGGCAGTTCCTCTTTTGTTTTCATCGTCATACACCTCCTGGTCAAGTATAGCACACTCTGTTTTAAGTGTACAGTTATAAAAAAGTGCGTACTTGTTTTTGAATGCGCAGCACAGTAAACTGGAAACAAGCAAGAAACTTGCGAATCTGTTCAGGAGGTCCCTATTATGACAAACTACGAAAAGATCACAGTTGGAAATGAAGGACGTGTGGAGCTTCACGATCAGCTGAAACTGACCGGTGCAGAGGTCAGCATCAACCAGCTTCCGGCCGGTGCGGGGGTGCCTTTCGTGCACTCTCATACGAACAATGAGGAAATCTACGGTATCCTTGCAGGCAAGGGCAAAGCCATCCTTGACGGCGAGGAAGTCGACCTCGCAGCAGGTGACTGGCTGAAGGTTGCCCCGGCGGCAAAGCGTCAGTTCTTCGCAGCAGCGGACAGCGGCATCACCTATCTCTGCATTCAGGTCAAAGAAAACTCTCTCGGTGGATTCACGGCAGAGGATGCAGTCGTGTACTGAGATATGTAGATGAAAACGTCCCGTGTCCGGCATCGCAAGGATGAGGACATGGGACATTTTGCGTTCTGTTCAGACGATGCCTCTTGCTCTGGCGCTGAACTCGCAGCCGCAGTAGTCCTGCCGATAGAGGCCGTACTCTTCGGATAATTGCAGGCTGCGCAGATAGCCGTTGTGCTTTTTGAAGTCGGAGGGCAGGTGCTTGACGCCGAATTCGGCTTCGAGCGCCTGCCCGATCTCGTTGATCCGCTTGGCGTCTTTATGGGGGCTGATGGACAGGGTGGTGGTGAACCATGCGAAGCCGTGCTCCTGGGCGTACTGCGCGGCCCGGCGCATCCGCAGCCGGTAGCAGACCGTGCACCGGCTCCCGCGCTCCGGCTCCTGTTCCAGCCCGGCGACGGCGGAATAGAACTCCTGCGGGTCGTAGCGGTCTTCTACGACGGTCACGCCCAGCGGGTGGGCCGCCGCCACGAAACGCTCCAGCTCCTCGCCGCGGCGGTGGTATTCCGCAGCAGGCCAGGTGTTGGGGTTGTAGTAGAGCACGGTGATCTCGAAGTGCTCGCACAGCTGCTCCAGCACGGCGCTGGAGCAGGGGCCGCAGCAGGCGTGGAGCAGGAGCTTCGGCCGGGCGGGGCCGAGCGTTTTCAACACTTCGTCCATCTGTTGTGCAAAATTCAACTGCTTTGACATGAAACGCATCCTTTGATATACTGATAAAATGATTGGATCGGTCTTCGTACAACCTCTCCGTCATTGCTTCGCAATGCCACCTCTCCTTGTAGGAGAGGCCTTGGCAGTCCTCGCAAAGTTCCCAGTTTCGCCAGAGGCTCCCCTACTAGGAAAGACTCCCCCGGCCGGGGGAGGTGGCGTGTAAACGCCAGAAGGGGAATGGCTGTCGAGCGTGAGCGAGACTGAGAGGTTGTACAGAGGAAAACTAAATCTATTATAGCACACTTTTGAATAAAAGAGGAGAACTTCGATGACGAATGAAAAGATCGCCCGCATCAATGAGCTGGCGCGCAAGAGCAAGACCACCGGCCTGACCGAAGCCGAAAAGGCGGAGCAGCAGGCCCTCCGGCAGGAGTACGTGGCCGACGTCAAGGCCAGCCTGCGGGCCCAGCTGAACAACACCTCCATCCAGGAGCCGGACGGCACCATCCACAAGATTGGGAAAAAGAACTAAAAATGGAACGTCGGGTTTGTGCAAGAATTTGCGCAGATCCTCTTTTTTTGCCCGCCGAATCGTGCTATACTATACTTGTACTGTTATGACTGCTTGACAGTGCGGTACAAGATTCCCAAGGTGGCGTATCCCGCGCAAAGTGCGCGGAAAAGGCTGTCTTTTGAAAAGAATAAAGAGGTCATTTATTATGCTTACTGCAATTACGGGTATCAACTGGGGCGACGAGGGCAAGGGCCGCATGGTCGACCTGATCAGCCAGGAGTACGACATCGTTGCACGGTATCAGGGCGGCAACAACGCCGGCCACACCGTCAAGAACGAGCGCGGCAAGTTCGTGCTGAACCTGCTGCCCTCCGGCATCCTGCGCCCGGATGTTGTCTGCGTGATGGGCAATGGTATGGTCATCGACCCGCACCATCTGGACGGCGAGATCAACAAGCTGCGCGAGCAGGGTATCTCCATCACCCCCGAAAACCTGAAGATCTCCGACCGTGCGACCATCACCATGCCGTACCATGTGGCACAGGACGGCCTGGAAGAGGCCCGTCTGTCCAAGACCGGCGCACAGTTCGGTTCCACCAAGCGCGGCATTGCATACGCTTACGGCGATAAGTATATGAAGAAGACCCTGCGCATGGGCGACCTGCTGCATCTGGACGAGTCGGTGAAGAAGCGCCTCGTGACCATGGTCGATTCCAAGAATCTGGTCATGGAGGGCAGCTACAATGCTGAGCCCATCCGCGTGGATGAGATGTGGGCATGGCTGGAAAAATATGCAGCCATCTTCAAGGATTACATCTGCGATGTGGGCCAGTATCTGGCCGATGCAGATGCCGCCGGGAAGAAGGTCCTGTTCGAGGCCCAGCTGGGCGCTCTGCGCGACATCGACTTCGGCATCTACCCCTACACCACCTCTTCCAATGTCATCGGTGCCTATGCACCCATCGGTGCCGGCATTCCGGGCCACAAGCTGACCAACTCCATCGGCGTCATGAAGGCTTACTCTTCCTGCGTCGGCGACGGCCCCTTTGCCGCTGAGCTGGCCATGACCGAAGAGGAAAAGCACGACCTGCGTGAGGCTGGCCACGAGTATGGCGCAGCCACTGGCCGTCCCCGCCGCGTCGGCCCCATCGACCTGGTGGCAAGCCGCTACGGTGTCTTCTGCCAGGGCTGCGACGAGGTCGCACTGACCCTGCTGGACGTGCTGGACTACATGGAGAAGATCCCCATGGTCACGGCTTATAAGCTGACCGACGGCACCACGACCACCCGCTTCCCCATGGGCGAGGCTCTGGATACCGCACAGCCCGTGGTGGAGTACCTGCCCGGCTGGCACTGCGACATCACCGCAGCCCGCAAGTGGGAAGACCTGCCCAAGGAAGCACAGGCCTATGTGGAGTACCTGGAAAAGGCTGTCGGCTGCAAGATCACTTATATTTCGGTCGGCGCAGAGCGCGAGGCATACATCCATCGCGCCTGATCTGCTCTGCCTTCCCGGACCGCAATCGAAAAGGAAGCGTCACTTATGTTTGATATCATTACAGACAGCGCCTGCGACCTGACCCCCGAAACGGCGGCCAGGCTGAACGTTGAGGTCATCCCCTTCTATGTCTCGCTGGACGGCGAGCACTACCGCAAAGAGGGCACGGAAATCGCGGTGCGGGACTTCTACCAGTTCATGGTGGACAATCCTTCGGCATACCCCAAGACCAGCCTGCCTTCGCTGGAGGATTTCGAGACGGCGTTCCGCGCCCATGCCGAGGCGGGCCGCCCGGTGCTCTGCCTCTGCTTCACCAGCAAAATGAGCGGCTGCGTGGGCAGCGCCCGCAATGCCCGTGAGCTGGTGCTGGAGGATTACCCGGACGCGAAGATCGAGGTCATGGACACTACGGCGGCGACCGTCACCGAGTCCATCGTGGTGGAAAATGCCGTGGCCATGCGCGACGGCGGCTGCACACTGGAACAGACCGTGGACTGGCTGAGCGCAGAGCGTGCGACGAACCAGATCTTCTTCACGGTGGGCAACCTCGACTACCTCATCAAAGGCGGACGCATCGGCAAGGTCACCGGCCGTGCGGCCAACATCCTGGGCATCAAGCCGATGATCCTTTTCAAGGAGGGCGAGATCTTCTCCGGCGGTGTGGCCCGTGGACGCCAGAAGAGCTTTGAAAAGGCGCTGGAACAGCTGATGGCTTACTTGACCGAGCGGAATGCGACCCCGGATGATTACTGCATCACCGTGGGTTATGGCTACGACGAGGAAGAAGGCAAGCGTCTGTGGATGCAGACCCGCGCTGCGCTCCGCGCCAAATATCCCACCAGCAAGTGCGAAGTCGGCCTGCTGCAGATCGGCTGCACCATTGCCGTCCATACCGGCCCCTATGCGCTGGGCATGGGCGTCATGCGCCGCTGGAAAAAGCAATAAAACGATAAAATGAAATCCCCGCTGTTTCATCTCGAAACGGCGGGGATTTTTTGTGTGCGGTTCAGGAGAGCCGCAGGCTGTCCAGCACGGTGTCCACAACATCCAGCGGCACCTGACCTGGGGCGCTGGCGGTGCCGGGGTTGGCAAAAGTCATGGCCGAGCCGAAAGCCTCGCCGCACAGGCGGCTGACGGCGCCCAGCGCTCCCATGCTCATGGTGATGACGGGCGTTTCGGGGTGGCGGTCGGCCATCTCGGCCGTCGCGGCCAGCAGCTCCAGCACATCGGTGCGGCAGGTGGGCATGACGGCCAGCTTGGGCAGGTCGGCCCCGGCCTGCTGCATCCAGAGCATCCGCTCCACGAGCTCGGCGCGGGGCGGCGTCTTCTGGAAATCGTGGCTGGAACAGACCACCTTCACCCCGGCGGCGTGGGCGGCTGCGATCCATTGGGGCAGGCGTTCCCCGGCAGAAAAGAACTCGATGTCCAGCAGGTCGGCGCAGCCGGAAGCACAGACGGCTGCGCAAAAAGCCGCGTACTGGTCGGCGGTCAGGGCCGCTTCGCCGCCCTCGGCCTGGGTGCGGAAGGTGACGAGCAGCAGCTTCTCGCCCAGCGCAGCCCGCAGCCCGCGCAGGCAGCGGCTCAGCGCGTCGGCGTCCAGCGCGTCGGCGTCCAGTGCGTCGACGAACCAGTCGGCCCGCCATTCCACACAATCGGCGGAACTTGTGGAAAACGCAGCGGCTTTTTGCAGGATGGCGGCTTCGGTGCGCTCCACGATGGGGACGATGACCTTGGGGCGTCCCTCCCCGATGCAGCAGCGGCGGATGGTGATAGATGACATGGCAGACCCCTCTCTTTCCTTCTTATAATAGAGGGGCGCGGCGGGACTTGTCAAGTCCGCAGCGATTTGTTGGTTTCTTTTTGTGAAAATTGGCCCTTGTGGAACGCCGCGAAATCCAGTACAATAAACCCAGTGAAGGCAGAGCGGCCCACATCCGGGCGGCTCTGCCTTTTTTGTAAGGGATAAGGATTTCTTTATATAGAACAGAGAAAGCAGAAAGCGCCTGCGCGGCCCAAACGCATGGACGCTTTTTAGTTGCGTCCATCACGTCAAAGGAGATGCGGGTTCCGCGCAAAAAACTGGTAAAAAGGCCGAACTGAGAAAAAAGGGCAAAAAAGTTGAAAAAAGGGGTTGCCAAACGGGCGGGTGTATGGTATTATACTTGAGCGCCAAGCGCTGAGACAAAAGAATGACTTCTGA
>ERZ791773.211-NODE-211-length-31813-cov-4.376031_pt1 | contig 31813 bp, 34 predicted proteins | sample MGYA00509948_ERZ791773 | MGnify/ENA primary metagenome ERZ791773 (study PRJEB30046, sample SAMN00791987) | human gut metagenome | study: EMG produced TPA metagenomics assembly of the A metagenome-wide association study of gut microbiota in type 2... | reverse complement strand
GGGATACCACCCCGGCCTGCTTCGGACCTTTCATGAATATTCTTAAATTTTTATATTAATTCATACCCCATCCGAAGCGTGATGGCTGCGTCTTCCGTCACTTCATCGCTGTCGAACCAGGTGTAGTTGCGAACGATTTCGGACAGGTTTCCGCCTTCCGCGTCGTAGACCTGCTGCGGGATGCCCTCAATGAGCTTTCCCAGGTTGTCTCCCGCTTTCACCTCCGGCATGGGCTGGCCTGCTTTTTTGTACAGCATGCCGATGGCACATGTTACTTCACAGGTATTGATAAGCCGGGACGGCGGAGTGAACAGGGTTGATTTCAGTTTTACGGACTGAACGGTCAGTTCATAGACCATAACGGATCACCTCCACAAGGTTCGTATGCTGCCCGTTACCCCGGGCGTAAGGGGTCGGGTGCTGGGATGTCAGCACGTTAATGGAACCGGCAGTGTCGGTTCCGTTTTTGTCTGGCCGGTACCATGCGCCCTGGGAGATGGCGGTCACGCCCGGCATGATCCGGTCAGTGACGCGCACCGGCATCCGGATCCGTCCCCGGTCATTGAATACCTCTGCCAGATCCCCGTCTTTTAGATTCCGGGCTGCAGCATCCGCTGGGTTCATCCACAGAGTCTGAGGATCCAGCCTGTGCATGTCCTGGTTATTGTCGTGGATACTGTGACAGCGCCGCTTGGTGTGCCAGCCAGTCAGCTGCAGCGGATACTTTTCTGCCAAAGGATCCTGCGCTCCCTCCACCGGCGGAACGTAGCGCGGAATGGCCGGCATAAATTCTTTAAACTCGGTCCGGTAGACCTTCTCAGAAAAAATCTCAATCTTTCCGCTCTTTGTAGGAAACGGATGCGTTTCCGGATCGCGGCATTCTTCTTTGAAAGCAGGCCGAATTGGCTGCTTCTGATAATGGAACAGCGCCTGCTTCTTAAAAATCTCATAATCCGGCAGTTCTGTTTCTGTTTTTTTCAGCTCTTTATATAAATATTCCAGCCACTCCGACGCGGTACGGCCACAGGTAAACTGCTCTTTTAATCCCAGGCGGTCTGCCACCTCGGAAAACCAGTCATACTCAAACCGCCCTTCGTAAAGCGGCTCGATCACCTTGTTGTTGAAGCCCAGGAAATTGCCATACTGCCAGGGCATGGTGATATTCTCACACTCAAACATGGAAATGCCCGGAAGCAGGATGTCCGCGAACTTCGCGCTGGCTGTCATAAACAGATCACTGACCACAATGAACTCGCATTTACTCTCATCCCGCAGGAGTTCTGCCGTACGGTTGATGTCTCCGTGCTGGTTGATGAGACAGTTGCCAGCCAGATTGAGAATCATCTTGATATCACTTTCCAGTGTGACTGGTTCTTCCGAGCCGTCAATCCACTGTACGCCGTCTAACTGGTTCATGGTATGTCCGTGCAGCACGGCATCGGTCCACAAGTAAACCGGAATCTGCCGGTTGTAACGGTTTGACAGCTTTGGCCAGGATGGGTTTTTATGTTCCACCCAGTCTGCGGTGCCGCTGGCCCAGCCGCCGGAAATTCCCACATTGCCAGTCATGCAGGCAAGCAGAATGGCGCCCCGGGTGCTCTGCTCCCCGTTGGCATTGCGCTGCGGGCCGTAACCCTGAATGAGCGCCGCGGGTTTTGCCAGGGCATAGCGTCTTGCCAGGCTGCGGATGGTATCTGCCGCTGTTCCGGTAATACGCTCTGCCCATTCCGGCGTTTTGGGTATCCCATCCTTCTCTCCATATATATAGGAAAGATAACATTCGGACGAATCTATGCCCTTCGGCATATGGGCCTTGTCAAAGCCGATACAGCAGCGATCCAGAAATTCCTGATCCTGCAGCCCTTCTTCCACAATCACCCACGCCATAGCGTCCATGAGCGCGCTGTCCGTGGCAGGACGGATCGGAATCCACTCCGCATCCAGACGTACTGCCGTGTCATTCCTTCTCGGATCGATGACAATGATGGGAATGCCCTTCTTTTTTGCGCGCAGAAGCACATTCATGGTGACACTGTCAAACTTGGTTTCTTCCGGGTTGTGCCCCCAGAGAATAATCAGATTGCTGTTTAACCAGTCTTCCGGATTATGACCGGTTTGGTTGGTGCCATACATAATGTCCGTTGCCTGGCGGATGCAGGCCGTACTGTACGAATTGTAGTAATCCAGAAATCCGCCATCTAAATTCAGCAGGCGCTTAGCCATATTGTTTCCGCGGTTTAAAGCACTGATGCCCGTTGCATAATTTACATAACGAGACCCAACACCGTAGGTATCGCGGATGCGGATCCATTCGGAAGCGATGGTATCCACCGCCTCCGCCCAGCTGATGCGCGTAAACTTTCCTTCGCCGCGTTTTCCCACCCGCTTCATAGGATAACGCAGACGGTCTTCGCCAAGAAAAGTCTTATGGTAATTCAGGCCCCGCACGCATGCTGTCAGGGGAATTTCCCCCTCTGGCGCGTCACAGGGCCGCTCAGTACTTAAATGGTCAATCGTTCCGTCTTTCATGTGAACACAGATGACGCAGCGGCCGCCACAGTTATTCCGTCCGGTGGTGCGGATGACCTGTTCCCCACTGGCGCAGGCGGCATCCTGCTGTTTGCCGCTAATGCGGCCGACGTCCTGCTGCCCTTCTCTACACATGCTCACTTCTGCGGATTTTCCGTCTCCGGTCGTGTTCTGTTTTCTCATAGAAATGTTTCTTTTCCTCATACATTTTTTCGTCCGCTTCTTTTAAAAGCGCATCCAGGGAATCGCACTCTTTTTTCCAGACTGCTCCACAGGAAAAGCTCACATGGTGCTGGCGCGCGTTCAGCCTCAGCTGGCTCATCAGGAATTCAAACTGCTGCTCCAGGATTCCCGGATAGATTACCACAAATTCATCACCGCCAATGCGGTAGGTATGCTCTGGAAATACAGCGACGATCTGCTGGGCAGCCCGCCGGATAAAGGAATCTCCAGCTTCATGGCCCTGCTCATCATTCACTTTTTTCAATCCGTTTAAATCAATATACACAACACCAATATTCTCAAACTTCTGCCCCCGGTAGCCTTCCATAAAGCGGATGTAGCAGTTGCGGTTATAAAGGTTGGTCAGCATATCCCGGTAGCTTAAATACTGCAGCTGCTCCTGACGGCTCCTGGTTTCCAGACGGTTCATGATAAAAAACTGGATGGAGGACAACAGTTCAAAATCACGGTAATGCTCCCGCGGATTGTCCACACCAAAAAATCCGGTCACTACTCCGTTCTTTTTAAAGGGTACCGCGATCAGGCTGTTGATGTTCTATGCTTTCAGCACTTCATAGGCCCGGGCATCTTCCTTCTCTTTTTCCCGGTCCAAATCCGAAATATAGAACATTCTGCGCTCATGGAACATATCAATCCAGGTTTGAATAATCTGGATCGGGACATCGCGGAGGTTCTCTATTTCCTTTGTCACTCCCGCTGCCGCATACTCATATGTATTGTGGACCAGCTTTTCCTCATAATCCATTTCAAAGATGTATGTCCGGTCGCCCTGGAAATATTCCGTAACAATTTTTAACAGGTTGTTGATGGCCTGATCTACATCCTCATGGGAAGAAAGCTCCGTGACGCACTGGATCAGGACTGTGCTTCGCTCCAGTTCCATAACTGTGTCCGCCCGGCTTTTTGTAAGCTGGCGCATGGTCCATACATTCCACAGGAAATAGCACAGCAGCAGAAAAAGTACTGCCCTGTTTCTATCTTCTACATTCTGATACATGATCAGCGCAACGATTATCGTCATGATAATCATAAGCAGGAGCTGCGTTGTTTTTCCAGTCTTATTTTTCATGGTCATTCTTCTTTCAATATCCGGTCAGGCCGATTCTCTCAAAGGTATATGAACCTATACTACCACAATTATTCCGGCTTTTCCATGAAAAGAAATGTAAAACTTGGGCATAAGAAAAAACTCCGCGCCGGAATTTTTTCTGGCTCAGAGCTTTTCTTAAAAAACACGGGTTCTTTTATTCTCCGATCATGATCTTGATGATCTCGTCGTTGGTTTCTTTCATGCCTTCTTTTCCAAGACGGCCGACATTCTGCAGGGTATTCTCAACGCCCTTGGAAACAATACCATCTCCACCACGGAACTGCTGGCCGCGGATGTACATGTTGTAGCCGAGGATTCCCGCATCAACCGCAGACGCGATCTTTGCAGCACAGGATGCCTTCGCTCCATCACAGACAATACCAGAAACAATTGCCAGCGCATTGACCACCGTGTGTTCTACTTCTTTCAGGCCGCCGCCGCAAAGGTATGCGATTCCGGCACCTGCTCCGGCACCTGCTCCTACTGCTCCGCAGTAAGCAGACAGACGGCCGATCGGGGTCTTTACATGAATGGTAGTCAGATTGGCAAGCGTCAGGGCGCGGTAGCGCATCTCATCACTGACGCCAAGTTCTTTTGCGTAAACAATGACCGGAACCGAAGTGGTGATGCCCTGGTTGCCGCTTCCGGAGTTGATCACTACCGGCATCTCACAGCCGTTCATGCGGGCATCAGAACCAGCTGCTGCCATGGCTTTTGCTCTCACACGGACATCGTCCCCGTCCATATCCAGAAGTACTTTTCCGATATTTGCGCCGTAATCATTCTTTAATCCTTCTTCCGCAATAGCCACATTGCATGCAATCTGCTGATCCAGAAGCTCTTTGACATCGTTGATATCCACCGTTGTCGCGAAATCCCAGATATGCTCCATGTCAAGCAGCGTGCGGTCTGTCAGGCCATCCTCACTGTCATCGGAAACCGCCTCACTGCGCAGAACCTCCCCGTTCTTTTCGATGAGAACAATATTGGTATGGTAATTCGCAATGCGCACCTTCGCGTAGGACTCACCATGGTATACGGTTACAATAATATCGAAGGTGCAGCCGCCCGCAAGATGCTCAATCTCAATCGGCACCTCTTTCATAAACTGCTTCATCTGCTGAATCTGCTCCGAACTACCCGGGGCAATGACCTCCAGCTTTTTATCCGGGTCCCCTGCCACAATACCTGCAGTCACTGCCGCATTGATGCCCTTTAAGTGACCGGTATTCGGCACGATCACGGATTTTACATTCTTAATGATGCTGCCACTGGCCTCAACCTTCACTTTATCCGGCTGTTCTCCCAGCGTTTTTTTTGCAACTGCGCCTGCATAGGCCAGCGCGATCGGTTCGGTACATCCCATAGCCGGGATCAGTTCTTCTTTCAGGATCTGGATATATGCCTGATAACGCGGATCTGACTTTTCCATCTCATTATCACCTTTCTTTTGTTTATGGCTACTCATATTGATCAGATATGAAGGCCATCCGGATTCATCATTACGGCTTGCCTTGTTGATAAATTTACTGTAACATATAGTTACATTAATGTAAAATTTAAAGTTTTTATCATATCGTTTAAAATTTTTTAATGATGAAAGAAGGGATTCTTATGGAATTTCGTGAAATCAGTACCTTTCTCCAGGTGGCACAGCACCAGAGTTTTTCCAAGGCCGCAAAGCAGCTTGGCTACTCTCAGGCCGCGGTCACCATCCAGATCAAGCAGCTCGAAAATGAGCTGGGCGTTCACCTGTTTGACCGCATCGGAAAACAGATTTCCCTGACCCATCAGGGGCAGGTTTTCTACCAGTACGCAGTTGCCATCCAGAAGGACTTAGCGCAGGCCAGGGGCGCGGTCTCCGATGCTTCCACCTTAAATGGCAAGCTCTGTCTTGGCACCATTGAGTCCATCTGTGCCTCCATCTTTCCGGATCTGCTGTCCGAATATCACAGGCTCTATCCGGAGGTCACCATCAGCATTGTCACGGATTCCCCGGATGTTCTGTTAAACCGGATGAACGAAAATGCCATCGATATCGTGTATCTCTTAGACCGGCGCATCTACGACAGCCGCTGGTGCAAGACCCTGGAAGAGCCGGAGGAAAATATCTTCGTGGCTTCTCCGGATCATGAGCTGGCCAGGGCAAACCGGGAACTGGAGCTGGAGGAAGTGCTGCGTTTTCCGTTTCTGCTCACAGAAAAAGATGCCAGCTACCGTCATATGTTAGAACAGTATCTGGCATCTACAGACCGTTTTATCCGGCCGTTTCTGGAAATCGGCAGTACCGAATTCATTATTCACATGCTTCTAAAAAATACAGGGATCTCGTTTCTGCCGGAATTTACCATCCGGCGGGAAGTAGAACAGAAACGGCTGACCGCGCTTAAGGTCCGCGGATTTCAGATGCAGACCTGGCGGCAGATCTTTTACCATAAAGATAAATGGGTCACAAAAGAAATGCAGGAATTCCTGCGTCTTGCACGGGAAATGAGCTGATTATTTCTGGCTCTCCTCGTAGCACTGGCGCACTGCCTGGGCCAGCTGGTCCGCGCAGGATGTATCTTTGTAGCCACAGGTATTGCCGTGCAGCGTATTGTAGATCTGGTCTACGGTCATGCCGTCCACCAGCTTGCTGATGGCCTTTAAGTTGCCATTACAGCCTCTTGTAAATTCTACGTTTCTTACTACGTCGCCCTCCAGGTCAAAAGACAGGGATGTCGGGCACACGTCGTGTGGTTTTACAGTGTATCTCATGATTCAACTCCTCCTATTGTATCCAGCATAAAACTGGCTGTGGCTTTTGCAAGCAGCCCGGCCAGTTTTGTTCTGATCAGTCGCTGTCCGGCAGCAGTTTGATCCGCACAATAATGCGGCGTACAAATCCGCCCTCCGGAACTTCAATATCTTCCTCATGGCTCTGTGCCGGGAACTCTCCGCCTTCTTCCAGTTCCAGCATCAGCCAGTTGTAGGCTGCCTCTCTGGCATCATCCAGAGCATCCTCTAAATCCGGACCGTCTCCTTCGCAGAGTTCCAGGTCCGGGAATACGATATGGAAACCATCGTCGTCTTTATGCGGTGTGATCACCGCAGGATAGGTAAATGTCATAATCCTGCCTCCTGTTTCTTTTCATTTCGTGAAGCAGTACCAGTATACGACATTTTTTTTCATATGTAAATGGAGTTATCGTTAGTACCTCGGTCGGTTTACCCATGGACTCACCTGCTTTTTGATCTGTACTTCCTTTGTACATTCTCTAGTCTGCCCGCTCTTTCCGGATTTATACGGGCACAGAATATACTGGCTGTTTTCATGGACTCATTGCTGCCCGGGCATCTGGAACTGGCGGAAAATGCCACCAGACGGGTTGTGCTGAAAGATCATGCTCTCCCCGGTTTCCGGATGAGTAAAGGCCAGTTCATACGCTGCCAGAGCTACATCCACACGGAGAGCGCGGCCACTGCGTCCTGTGCCGCTCCTGCGCCGTTCACGAAGCGGGATGCGGCCAGATTCCCGCTTCTTTTTCTCCATCTGTTCCTGCCCGCCGGTTTCTGCCGCACGCTCTGCCGCGGATCCTGACATTGCCGCATCTCCTTTCTGGAAAGCAGGATTGTAGCGGTTATCTCCCCAGAGTGGCAGACCGTGGCCTGACATCTGCACCCGAATCTGGTGATGGCGCCCCGTGAGAAGCTCGATTTCTGCCAGTGTCAGCTCCCCATACGGTTCCACAGGCTTTGTCTCAAGCGCCCTGCAAATGAGCTCCGCACGTTTTCCACCTTTTATCCCCATATCCACAATCCGGGAAGTGTTTTCCTTTTCGTCTTTCAACAGATAATCCACATACTTTTCCACATTATCCACAGGTTTTCCACAGAGTACCGCAAGGTATTTTTTGTGCATCTTCCCTTCCGCTACCTGTTTACTCAGCGACGCAGCAGCGTTTTTCGTTTTGGCATACACCATAACACCACTGACTGGCTTATCCAGTCTGTGGATAACTCCCACATAAGGCTCCACAGGCTTTGTGGACAAGTTGTGATTATCCACCGCCTTTTTTGTGGATAAATACCGTTTGATCTCGCTCACCATGTCCGCATCAAAGCCCCGTCCGGACTGAGACTCCATTCCCACCGGTTTCCATACCACTAAAACTGCTTCATCTTCATATAGTATATTCAGCATGCCGTTCTCCCTTTTTGGTATATTTTGTCAGATAGTTTGATTTTCAAAGTTTTTCCAGAAAAAGCCTTGCATTTTTCTCCCCGCCGCTGTATAGTATAGAAAACAGTTAAACGTAGTTTTCAAAACTACATTGTTTTTTTAAGGAGGAATCTTTATGACTCTGAAAATCAAAGATCCAGGCAGTGCCCTGACTCATTTTATTGCCATGATCCTGGCTTTGTGTGCCGCTTCCCCGCTCCTCATCAAGGCTGCGCAGGAACCCGGCTCCAGCCATGTACTGGCTCTTACCGTCTTTATCACCAGTATGATACTGCTTTATGCGGCAAGCACCATCTACCATACGCTTGATATCTCACCGAAGATCAACCGTATGCTGCGCAAGGCAGATCATATGATGATCTTTATCCTGATCGCCGGGACCTACACGCCGGTCTGCATGCTGGTTCTGGGCGACCGCACCGGCTGGCTCCTTCTGGCACTGGTATGGGGCATTGCCGCCGTGGGCATCCTCATCAACGCGCTGTGGATTACCTGCCCCAAGTGGTTTTCTTCCCTGATCTACATTGCCATGGGCTGGGTCTGCGTGCTCGCCTTTGGAAAGATCATCGCGGCCCTTCCGCGCCAGGCCTTCGGATGGCTTCTGGCGGGTGGCATCATCTACACCGTGGGCGGCGTGATCTACGCCCTGAAGCTGCCGATCTTCAACCAGAAACACCGTTACTTCGGCTCCCATGAGATCTTCCACCTGTTCGTGATGGGCGGAAGTCTCTGCCACTACATCATGATGTACGCCTTCGTGGCCTGAATCAGTCAAGCCGCCTGCTCTTTTGGGGCCGGCGGCTTTTTACTGCTGTTCTGACATCTTCTGCTCTTCAAACTGTCCGATCAGAGCCAGTTTTTCCTTCCGGCTTAACTGCTTGACCGCCCACTCCCGCCGCATGGCCTCCTGCTTCGTGCTGAAGGTTTCGTAATACTTCAGCACCACAGGCCGGCGGTTTTTTGTGTATTTGGCACCCTTTCCGGCATTGTGGGCCGCCACCCGCTCCTTCAGATGGTTTGTCCATCCGCAGTAGAGGGTGCCGTCCGCGCACTCCAGAATATAGGTATAATTTTCTTCTGACATCGTTCTTCCCCTTTGTACTACGGCTATCATCGTACCATAAGAAACGCTCCCGCGCAACGCTATGTAGGCGGCAGATGCTGCTTGCAAGTACAGCATGCGCCGCCCAGGTCTCCCTGATCTATAAAAAGCACCAGCCTGATGCAGTGACCAGCGATGTCTTATACTACATCATACGCATTTTTTTCTTTTTTGTGCGCGACACCTTAAATTTCTTTCACCAGAATCAGGCAGTCTCCCTCTTTGATGGCATCCCCCGGCAATTCATTGGCCTCCAGTATGGATTTTTCTGTAGTATGAAAACGCTTCGCCACATCCCACAGACTATCTCCCGGCTGTACAAGGTAACCGACAATACCAGGCATGGCTTTCATTTTTTCTGTGTCCACAGGATGAACCTGAGCCTGCAGGATTATCTGTCTTGTCTCCGGCTGCAAAACAAACAGATCCAGCGTGATCACTCCGCGCAGTTCCGCCTGTCCGCCTCCCGCCATAACCGCGGTAAGCTGCTCCAGCCCCGGCTCCAGGTACCAGATGCTGTCCTCCGTGATACCAGGCGTCTCTGCCTCATAATGGAAGGGTACCAGGCGGGTCGCAGCCTGCACCGGCCTTGCGTCTTCATCTGTCAGATACAGAAGCTTCACCTCCAGAACACCATCCACCGCCAGCTCGTTCTCCCGGACCTCCACCCCGTCCAGCTTTACGCTGCCGCTGCTGTGACAGATCTGCAGCACCCTGGGATCCGTCTCCATCTCCACCTTTTCCGCAACGCGGCATTTTCCGAAATTGCGGGTCAGGATCTGGTCAAAGACCGCCTCACCAGTGTCCAGAACAATTTCCCGGTTTGTGGCATACAAATCCTGCAGAAGCTCCAGCTCCTGTTCCTCATAAAGGCGCACATCCAGCTCAATGACCGCGTCCACGGAAAGCTCCCGCATCTCCCCGTCGTAATCCGGCCTTTCCTCCAGATCACGGTGAATCAGCTTCAGGCCGATGATCGGTATCATATCCGCAGCGGCACCCTGCATCTCCACTTCACCGGAAAACGGAATGCTTTCCTCCACCCACTGGACCATACCGCTCTCCCCGCCCTCATAGAGGGCAAATACCATCAGGGTTCCCTCCAGATGGATCTGACCGTCCAGCGGCTTTGCCTGACACCCGGCAAGCTTCATTTCCGTCCACAGCATCCGTTCGATGACCGGTTTGCTGCCCGGAAGCGTGATGTCCTGCTTTAAGCGATAGGTATCTTTTCTGCGCAGGGCAATGGCCGCTGCCGGAATCCGCTCCCGCCTTACCTGGAGATGGATTTCATCATCTTCCCCACGCACATCCACGGCTGCCTCTGTATCATACAGGCTTTCTGCCTTCGCCTCCAGCGTCACAATGGCCTTGATCCCAAGCTTTCTGGAATGGATCATTTCCGTATTCAGGTCCTCAAGCTGCCAAGAGACACTGACATAATCCTTCTCATCCAGATCCGGCACGTTTATGGCCTCCTCAAAGGGAATTGACCCTCCAAGGGCCTGCAGGCCGCCCTCTTCCTTCCGGTAAAGCACATGAAAATCCAGCTTTCCCCGCACTGTGATCCGCTCCCGCTGCACCTTCACCGGCTCCAGCTGGATGATTCCGGAATCCAGGATCACCTCAGCCATATCACTCATCGTATCCGGAACAATAAAATCATCATCCAGGGTTACCTGCGTTCCCGTCTGGCTTTTCAGACGGTTTCTGCGCAGATTCTGTTTTTCCAGTTCCAGCATAAAAAAGCACCCACCTTTCTTTCCATATCAGAAACCCTTTACAGAAAGTCTATGTGAGTGCTTCTCTTTTTATGATACCGCGCCAACCCAGGCGCTTTGCTCAGTTTTCCCCGGAGTTCTCTGCCAGTTCCGCTCTCAGACGCTCCAGCTCCGCCTCCAGTTCTTTCACGCGCTGTTCCATCTTCTCAAAATGTTCCACGGTCACCGCTCTTTTTCGGTTTTCAATGGGAACACCTGCCACCTTAATCGGCTGCGCCGGGATGCCCACTGCCGTGGTATCGTTGTCCAGCGGTTTTAACAGAACCGCGTTCGCCGCAATCTGGCAGTTGTCTCCGACCTCGAAAGCGCCCAGAATTTTGGCACCGCAGCCTACGGTGACATTGTTGCCCAGAGTAGGATGACGTTTTCCCTTGTTCAGGCCGACACCGCCCAGGGTAACGCCCTGGTAAATGGTACAGTTATCTCCGACTACCGTTGTCTCACCGATAACCACGCCACAGCCATGGTCAATTAAAATGCCATGCCCCAGCTGTGCGCCGGGATGAATCTCGATCAGGGTAAAGAAGCGCGCGATCTGAGAGATCAGGCGCGCAATAAAAAACATGTGGTGCTTATAAAACCAGTGGGCAAACCGGTGCCAGATCAGGGCATGCACGCCCTGGTAGAGAAGAAGCACCTCCAGGGCGCTCCGCGCTGCCGGGTCACGCTCCTGTACGGCTTTTACATCCATCCAGATATCTTTCAAAATCATATTCCCAGGCCTCCGCAATATACGTTAGAATTTTAGCTTTTATTTTACCATATGATATGAAAGAAATACAAGTGCCTGCAGAAGAATTCCTAGTAAATCACTGGAATATAACCGGTTCCTCCAGATATTCGGTTTTTACGACAATGTACGGATACGATTTTTCTGCTCCGGTCTGTTCCGCGCTCTCCGGTCCCAGAAGCTCCGTATCTGCCACGATTGCATTCTCCGTCAGGTAAAGCTCCCTCACTGAAATGCTGTAGCCCCCGTTCTCCTGCTCCCCGTAGCCCACTGCTATGTAAAGATTCTGATCATCGGTGTAGGTCATTTTAAACGGTGCCGTCTTTTTCTCCCCGATCACCTGCTTAAGCTCCTCTGGAAGATCTGTCTCCCCGACTACGGTGAATTCCAGGTCACGCACCTTTTTCAGGTCATCCTTCTCCACGCTGCAGGCCGTCAGAAACCGCACCACGAAGACCCAGGCCAGAAGAGCCGCCACCAACAGCACCTTTCCGCTTTTTTTCTTTCCCATAACAGCCTCCCCGAAAAAATTTGATAGTAATAACCTATTCTTATTCCGGTGAACCTATGCCTGGCTCTGTAAAAATTATTTTTCCTTTTCCTGTGTTTCTTTTTCAACTTTTTACAATGTTTTACTTTTTCATGATAGATGTCAAAATTTTCCGACACTATAATCGAAAATTGTGAAACACACAAAACACAATCGTAATGAACGACAAACACAACCACGAGGAGAAAGACAACATGATGAAGAAAAATCTGACACGTCTCACAGCACTTTGCATGGCTGGTGCCATGATCTCTCTGACCGGATGCGGTTCATCCAGTCAGGCTACTAACGCAGATACCACAGCAGGTTCCGCCTCTTCCGAAGCCACCACTTCCGCCGAGAGCACCGCTTCTGGAAATGGTTCCAAAACCGTTATCGAGTACTGGCACTGTAATGCAGAGAACCAGGGCGGACTGACCGTAGATGAACTGGTAAAAAACTTTAATGAGAACAATGACCACATTGAAGTTGTTGCTAAATATAACCCTGATATGTATAAGGGCCTGATGCAGAACCTGCAGGCTGAAGCCGCTACCGGCAATACCCCGGCACTGGTTCAGATCGGCTGGGCTTTCCTGGATTATTTTTCCAACAACTTTTCCTACACCTCCCCACAGGAGATCATCGACCAGTATGATGCTTCTGACAAAACCTTCCTGACCGACAATTTCCTGCCAAACGTCCTGGATCTGGCGGTAAACAGTGATGGCGTACAGGTCGGAATACCGTATTCTTTAAGCAGCCCGGTTCTCTACATCAACCGCGATCTGCTGAAGGAAGCAGGACTTTCCGAAGAGGGACCGAAGACCTGGGAAGAGGTTGATTCCTTTGCCAGAACTGTTCAGGAAAAGACCGGAAAATATGGTTTCTATATGCAAGAGCCGGCAGACTTCTGGGCACAGCAGGGACTCATCGAGAGCAATAACACTTCCATGCTGACCAAGACCGCAGATGGCAAGATCCAGGCAAGCTTCGCAAGCCCGGAAGGCATTCAGGCTATGCAGATGGTTGCTGACCTCATCAAGGACGGAGCCGCTCTCCATGTTTCCTGGGATGAAGGCTGCCAGAGCTTCATTGATGGCAACTGCGCAATGCTCTACACCACCATTGCCCGTCGCGCATCCGTTCAGAAGAGCGCGCAGTTCGATGTCGCTACCGTAAAATCCCCGACATGGGGCAGCAGCCCGCGTAAAGTTCCGGCAGGCGGATGCTTCTTAGCTATCACCGCACAGACCGATGAGCAGAAGGAAGCCGCATGGGAGTTTGAGAAATACCTGTACAGCGTGGAATCCATGGCTGCATGGACCATCGGAACCGGTTATGTACCGCCAAGAAAGGACGTTGCAGACGCAGAGAACGGACTGAAATCCTTCCTGGCTGAAAATGAGATGATGAAAGCTGCCATTGAGCAGATGGACGGCGTGGTTTCCTGGACATCCTTCCCGGGTGATGCAGGTCTTCAGGCTGAGCAGATGCTCCTGGATATGAGAGATCAGATCTTCGGTGGACAGGTAACTGCCGAGGAGGGTATGACTTCCACCCAGGATGCCATCAATGCCCTGTTAGACGCACAGTAAGCTGGCATTCCAGATGCAGACCGGTACTTTCCCTTTTGCTCACGGGAAGGTACCGGTTTTCCTGAATTTACGGAGGTAATCGCTTGAATAAAGAAACAAAAAAACAAACGATTCTGGGATATCTGTTTCTGATCCCGTCCCTGGCCGTGTTCGCGGTCTTTATGTTTTACCCACTCCTTTACACCTTTTACTTAAGCTTTTTTGAGTGGAACATGGTAAAGCCTGTCAAAAAATTTGTCGGTCTGAATAACTACATTGCCGTATTCCGGGATCCGAATACCTTTAAGATTCTGGGCAATACCCTTGCTTACATTCTGGTTCTGCTGGTCCTGAACTTTGTGCTGCCCTATATTCTCTCCTTTATCCTCTCCGCCGTGATCCGGCATGGAAAGAGTTTTTACAAGGCTGTATTCTTCCTTCCCAGCGTCATCTCCCTGGTGGTTGGCTCCATCCTCTATACCTGGATCTTAAACCCGATTTTCGGACCGGTGGCCATCATTCTCGATAAATTCGGCATCCAGATGCCCTTCTGGTCCAAAACTGACGGATGGGTCATTGCCGTGCTCTGCATCATAACCACCTGGAAGATCTTCGGCTACAACTTCATCAATATTTTAGCCGGTGTCTCCGGCGTATCCCAGGAAGTTATTGAAGCAGCACGGCTGGATCAGGTTCCCCTGTGGAAGATTTTTCTGGACATCATCGTGCCCATGAGCTCCGCCACCGGAATTTACGTGTTCATTACCACCATTGTCCAGGGACTCCAGTATGTGTTCACTCCCATCAAGGTCATTACCCAGGGCGGACCGAACTACGCCAGCTCCAACCTGATCTACGCTTCCTACCACGAGGCATTCACCCTGTACCGGACCGGCACCTCGTCGGCCATTTCCATTCTGACCATGCTGCTGTTCATTGTCCTTTTACTTCTGGAATTTAAATTTGTGGAGAAGGGAGTCTACTATGAAAACTAACAATCATTCGGAAATTGGCTGGCACATGATCCTGGGTGCCATCGTCTTCCTCATGCTGGTTCCCATCGTGTTCGCTCTGTCCAACTCCTTCAAGACTCTGCAGGACGCATTTAATACCATTTTTGAGATCATTCCGTCTCATCCGACCCTGGAAAACTACCGACATGTATTTGAAAAACTGCCTTTTGTCCAGATAACCTTAAATACATTTCTGATCGCGGCATCCGTTACCGCCTTCAAAACCATTACCAGCCTGTTTGCCGCCTATTCCTTTGTCTATTTTGAGTACAGGGGAAAACAGTTTTTCTACTTTATCATGCTAAGCACCATGTTTATCCCGTTCACCGTGACCATGATCCCAAACTACCTGATGATTTCAAAAATCGGTCTGCGGGATTGCATCTGGGGCGTGGCACTTCCGCAGTTTGCGGATGTTTTAGGTATCTTCCTGCTGCGCCAGGCCATGCGCGGAATCCCGAAAGCCCTCATTGAGGCTGCGCGGATGGAAGGCATCGGCAGCCTCAAGATCATGCGCGATATCATCCTGCCACTGGTACGCCCGTCCATTCTCACGACCGGGATCATTTTCTTTATCAATTCCTGGAACGAGTATGTATGGCCGGTGCTCATCTTAAAGAGCAAGGAAAACTACACGCTTTCCCTGGCGCTCCAGATGTACATCAGCGCTGAGGGCGGCACCGAATTTACCATTGCCATGGCCGTATCCGTCATCACCATGATCATTCCGCTGGCTCTGTATCTTATTTTCCAGCGCTATATCATCAACACCTTTGCCGCATCCGGCGTAAAAGGTTAATCTGTCAGGAGGATTTATGAATAATATCGTTTTTGAACACGTCGTAAAAGCATACGGAAAAAATGTGATCGTCAATAATCTGAATATGGAAATCCGGGAAGGGGAGCGGCTGATTCTGCTGGGCCCGTCCGGCTGCGGAAAATCCACCACCCTGCGCATGATCGCCGGTCTGGAGGATATCACCTCCGGCTCCCTGCATATGCGAGGCCAGGTAGTCAACAACGTTGCCTGCGGAGACCGCGGCGTGTCGATGGTATTCCAGAACTACGCCCTTTTCCCGCATATGACTGTAAAAAATAACATCATCTACGGTCTGAAAGCCCACAAAATGGAAGCGGCTGAGATTAACCGCCGCCTGGAGGAAGTACTGGAAATGCTGCAGCTGAAAGGTCTGGAGGACCGCAAGCCGAAGGATCTTTCCGGTGGACAGCGCCAGCGTGTTGCCCTGGCCCGCGCCGTCGTAAAACGCTCTGACTACTTTCTTCTGGATGAACCGCTTTCCAACCTGGATGCACAGCTCCGCCTGCGTGCGCGAAAAGAACTGGTCAAGATCCACGAGATGTACCGTCCGACCATGGTTTATGTCACTCATGACCAGATTGAGGCCATGACCGTGGGACAGCGTGTTGCCATCATGTATCGCGGAAATATGGAAATGCTGGACACGCCAAGTCATGTATACAATATGCCGGCAAGTATCTTCTGTGCTCGCTTCATTGGCTCTCCGTCCATGAACATCATCTCCTTCCAGTATGAAAACGGCAATCTCTCCATCGGAGACCAGATGATCAGACTGGCTCCGATGTGGCGTCCGATCGCAGATGCCTGTCCATCCGGAAAATACTGCGTCGGCATCCGCCCGGAACATGTAGCCTTAAGCAGCCGTCCAACGGAAACTTCCATCTGCGGAACCGTAAAATATGTGGAGGACTATGGCAATCGCTACGGCGTTTATATTGATGTAAAGGGTGAAAAGAGCGAGCTGATTGCCATCTGCAACGACTCGGTTCCGCGCCCGGGCGAAAACATTTTCATCAATATTGATTTCCGCAAACTGCATCTGTTTGATGCCCAGAGCGAGAAGTCCCTTGGATATCCAGAAGAAATCCGCCGTCTGAACGCAGCCCTGGATTTTTCCATGCCGGATGCTCAGAATAAAAACCAGAAAGCAGGAGGTAAATATCATGAATCTTTTGGTCAGTACCAATGTGTATAAACCGGGTCAGCTTGCCCGGGTCATCCCGCATTTACATGCCTTCCGTGGTCAGATTGGCGTCGAGCTGTTCCCTATGTTTGACGCAGACTGCTATGAGGAAGAGCTTCTTCATTGCCTGCCGGAGTTTGAAGGAATCCCAGTTAGTTTTCATGGCCCGTACTATGAAACCGAGCACAGCGCAGCCCCCGGCACCCCGGAATATGCGCACTCCATGGACCTGATCCGCCAAACCCTGCCTTACTGTGTGCGCCTTCGAAGCCAGTATCTGGTCTTTCATCACAACAACACCCCGGTGACGGAAGAACGCCGGGAAGAGATGATCCGTGTTTCCAGAGAAAACTACAGGGAAATTGCGGAGCTGTTCAAGCCGCACCAGATCCCGGTGGTGGTGGAGAATGCCGGTGTCCTGGACCGCGGCAACATGCTGTTTGATCAGGATGCGTTTATCCAGCTCTGCAGGGAAGAACATTATCCGGTGCTGATCGACATTGGCCATGCTTACGCCAACGGCTGGGACCTGGAGCAGACCATGGAAGCGTTAAAGAATCAGATCGTGGCTTACCATCTTCACAACAACGACGGTGTTCACGACAGCCATCAGCGGATTTTCCACGGAACCCTGGATTTTTCCCTGTTTCTGTCGGATTATCAGAGACTGACTCCAAACGCAGATCTGGTTCTGGAATACAGCCCGGATGTGGCAGATGATGAAGACGGAATCCTGGAAGATATTTCCTGGCTTCTGGATCAGATCCGGAGGTAGCTTATGCTTTCCGTAAAAAAGCTCTTTCTCTTCGATATTGACGGTACCATTGCTCTTGGAGACTCCCTGCTGCCCGGATCCGCGGAATTTTTCCGGGAAATCAAAGAGCGGGGCGGACAGTTTGTCTTCATCACCAACAATTCCACCAAAAGTATTGCGGATTATATCAAAAAATTCCGGCAGATGGGTGTTTCCACCGATCCCCGGAATTTTGTAACCGCCTCCACTGCCTCTGCCAGCTGGCTGCAGCAGCATGCGGCCGGAAAAATCATCTATGTACTTGGTACCCGTTCCCTGATCCTAGAACTGGAGGGACACGGAATCCGCGTTACCACAAATCCTGATGACCCAGATATCTCCTTCGTGCTGGCTGCCTACGACAGCGAGCTCACCTATCAGAAGCTGTCTGACACCTGCCGCATTCTTCAGACCAGACCGGTCACTTTTCTGGCCACCAACCCGGATCTGGTCTGCCCGGTGCCCTTCGGCTATGTACCTGACTGCGGCTCCATCTACCAGATGATCACCAATGCCACCGGACAGGTACCCCGTTATATCGGAAAACCCTCTACCGATATGGTGGACATGGCTCTCCGGGAAAATCCGTTTTCCAAAGAGGAAACCCTGGTGGTCGGTGACCGGCTCTATACAGATATTGCCTGCGGAAATGCAGCCGGTGTAGAGACGGCTCTGGTACTGACCGGAGAAGCCAGACGGACGGATACGCAGATTCACACGTACCCTCCCACTTATATTTTTGACTCCGTGAAAGAACTGGATCAGGCCTGGAATCAGGCAAAGTTTTCTATTTCCGGTTCCCAGTCTTTACATTTACCTGATTGCGCATCTCTTCCTTCTCTCCAGCCAGATATTTCTCCAGATTCTCCCCGGTAATCCGTACAATGCGCTCAAAGGTTTCACGCAGATGGAACTTTCCTGCGCTGTGCGGGGTTATGATGGTGCGCGGCGCATCCCAGAGGGGATGATCTGCCGGAAGCGGCTCCGGCTCAGTTACATCTAACGCACAACCGGCCAGCGCACCGCCCTCGCGCAGGACTTTATTTAACGCATCGCAGTCCACTGCATCGCCGCGTCCTGCGTTGATGAGATAACTGCCCGGCTTCATGAGGCGCAGGCGGCGCTCATCCATGATGTGATGGGTTGCCGGGGTACTTGGCAGAATAAATACCGCGAAATCCACCTTCGGTAAAACCTCATCCAGCTGGTCCATGGTGTAGAGTTCGTCGATGAAATCCGGCTTCTCTGCCACGTTGCGGCGAATACCAATAACATGACTTCCCAGCGCCTTCATGCGTTTTGCATACTCACTTCCGATATCACCAAGACCTGCTACCAGTGTGGTGGAATTCCAGATGGATGTTACGCTGCCCTCTTCCTTCCACTCATGGTTGATCTGATTCTTCATATATAAATCCATCTTGCGGCAGAGCATCATGGACATGGAAACCATATGCTCGGAAACAGACAGACCATAAGCACCGGTGGCACAGGTCAGAATCGTATCCGGACCGATGACTCCCGGCTTGCAGTACTGGTCAGAGCCTGCAGAATTTAACTGCATCCACTCCAGATGGTCATTCTGCTTCACAAGCTCCGGACTGATGTTGCCGAAAATGATGTCCGCTGCCTTTACCTCCTCTGCAGTGGCAGTTTTGATGGTGGTATAGTGAAACTCGCAGCCGGTTCCGATTTTTTCGATATAAGCTTTGTGCGTATCGTTGAATGGCATAGCAACTAAGATGTTTTTCATTGTGAGTCCTCCGTATTGGAATTTTTTCTTTCTCCATTTTAGACCATATGCAGCGAATACACAAGAAAAAATCTATTGCTTGTTTCGGCGGGGCTGAAATGGTAAAATGGAATGACAGAAAACACTCTGGAAAGGAGGCATCCATCTTTTGCGCGAACAACTGAAACTTCCTATTGGAATCGAAAGCTTTTCCAAAATACGAACCAGCGGCTTTTACTATGTGGATAAAACACGTCTGATTGAGCAGCTGTTAAAGAACCCCAGCGAAGTAAATCTGTTCACACGACCACGCCGCTTTGGAAAATCCCTGAATATGAGCATGCTGCAGAATTTCTTTGAGATTGGATGCAATAAAATGCTCTTTGACGGTCTGGATATTTTCCAAAACACTGCGCTGTGTGATGCCTATATGGGGCAGTTTCCTGTCATTTCCATAACACTGAAGGGCGTCGACGGGCAGACATACGCAGACGCTGTTGCTGCCATGAAAGATATCATCGGCATGGAAGCGGCCAGATTTCCATTTCTGGCTGAAAGTACAAATCTGACAGACACGGAAAAGGACCTTTACCGCGGCTATGTACAGGTAGAAAATGGTATTTTTTCCATGCCAAATGAAGCCCTTCCTGCTGCCCTGCGCAATATATCCCTGCTCCTTGCCAAACATTTCCAGAAGGAAGTCATCATTCTCATTGATGAATATGATGTTCCACTCGATAAAGCCTTTCAGCATGGTTACTACAACGAAATGATTTCCCTGATCCGCACCATGCTTGGAAATGCATTGAAAACAAACAACAGCCTGAAATTTGCTGTGCTGACCGGATGTCTTCGCATCACAAAAGAGAGCGTATTTACTGGACTCAACAATTTTAAGATTTACTCCATCACCAGCACCGCTTTTGATGAATATTTTGGTTTTACCGATTCCGATGTAAAAAAACTGCTTCATTACTATGGCCTGGAATCAAATTATGAAACAGTCCGGACCTGGTATGACGGCTATCATTTTGGAAATATGGATGTGTACTGCCCATGGGATGTCATCAATTATTGTGCAGATCACCTGAGTGATCCCGCACTCCCGCCGCAGAACTACTGGCTGAACACTAGCGGCAATGCCATTGTGCGCAGATTTATTGACATGGCTGGCGCACAAACCCGAAACGAAATGGAAGACCTGATTGCCGGGAAATCCATTTCCAAAGACATTCACCAGGAACTGACTTACAATGAACTGGATCAGAGCATTGAAAATCTGTGGAGTGTACTTTTCACTACCGGATATCTGACAACCAAAAGCGGAATCCGTGACAATCCATACCAGCTCATGATTCCCAACCAGGAAATCCGGAGACTGTTTATCGATCAGATCCGCATCTGGTTTAAGGAAACATCCAGAGCCAATAAAGAAACCATTTCCACCTTCTGCAGCGCATTTCCTGAAAGGAATGCTGCCGTGATTGAAACGCTGTTTGATGACTATCTCTGGAATATGATCAGTGTCCGCGACAATGCCACGAAAGAGAAAAAGGAAAACTTTTATCATGGAATTCTTCTGGGCCTGCTCCGCTTTAAAGAAAACTGGATCATAAAATCCAATGCAGAATCCGGAATCGGTTACAGTGATATTCTGATCAAAATACCAGAAAACCGCATTGGCATCGTGATTGAACTGAAATATGCAGATGACAGAAATCTGGATGCTGCCTGCGATAAAGCACTTGCACAGATTGAAGACCAGCAATATGCCGCCAGCCTGGAAGAAGACGGCATGAAAACCATCATCAAATACGGCATTGCCTGCTATAAGAAAGAATGTAAAGTAAAGCTTGGATAAAGCATGAAAGGAACTCTTCATGAAACTTGTAATCGTAAGACACGCTGACCCGGACTACTCCATTGACTCCCTGACTCCCACCGGCTGGAAGGAAGCGGAACTGCTTTCTGAACGGCTTGTAAAAACTCCGGCAGATGCCTACTATGTTTCGCCGCTGGGGCGGGCGAAGGATACCGCATCCCTGACTTTAAAGAAGCTGGGGCGCACTGCTGAGACAAAGGAATGGCTCCGGGAGTTTTCTCCCCGCATTGTAAAGCCCGGCATGGACCGCAGCACCAGCATCTGGGACTGGCTGCCGGAAATCTGGACAAAAGAACTCCGCTACTATGACCCGGAGGAATGGTATCACACGGATGCCATGCGTTCTGTGAATGCAGAGCAGGAATACAAGTGGGTTACCAAAGAATTTGACCGGCTTCTGGCATTTCACGGCTATGAACGCGAAGGCCTGTACTACCGGGCTGTCCGACCAAACCGCGATACCATCGTGCTGTTCTGCCACTTCGGCGTGGAATGTGTGCTGTTAAGCCACCTGCTGCACGTTTCCCCGATGCCGCTGTGGCACGGCCTGTGCGCGGCAGCATCCTCCGTCACCACCATCTATACCGAAGAACGGCGGCAGGGCATCGCAAGCTTTAGGGCCAACGCCTTTGGGGATATTTCCCATCTTTACGCGGCAGGAGAAGAACCTTCCTTTGCGGCACGGTTCTGCGAAACCTGGGACAACGAAAATGAGCGGCATGACTGAACACGCCGCTCATTTTTGTTATCTCGATTCCTCCTCCCGGCTGCAGATAGCAACGCGGTGCTGATATTTCTCCCGGGTGGCCATGCCGCCGCGGATATGGCGCTCGGATTTGTTGATGTTCAGCACGATCCTGGCCCGGGCTGCCAGCGCCGGATTTATGTACTCCAGCCGGTCCGTGACGTCCTTGTGGACCGTGCTCTTGCTTATCCCAAATTTCTTCGCCGTCTGCCGTACCGTGGCATTGTGGTCTATGATGTAATTGGCAATGGCAACAGCCCGCTCTTCGATATAATCCTTCAAAAGAAAACCCCTCAGAATTCTTTTTTACAGTCTATGAAGAACTCTGAGGGGTTATACCGTTTATTCACTTTTATGCCATACTGTATTCCAGCATCCCATACGCTACACGGCAGCCTTCGCTGATCTCTGCCGGAAGCAGCGCTCTTGCCACGCATTTTTCTTCTGCGGACGGATCGTCCACCCGCTGTAAGTATGCGTAATCTCCGTCAATTCTTGCTACGGTATACTCGACTCTCTCAAACATAGCCTTCTCTCCTTTTCATTTCGCGGCCAAACAGCCGGTTTAAGATCTGATCTAACAGCATGGTATAAGCTGCTGCTCCCACATTGGTCCCGATTCTTAGTGCAATGGCTCCCACTAGTCCAAAGGCCCCGGACGCAATATAAAGAGCCCCGAAGGTATTAAACACCGTCTGCCATGCGTATCCGGCAGAATAACCGACACCAATTCCGCCCAAAATGCCCAGATATGGATGCAGGGACTGGGGCAGCAGAAAATATAAAACAGCGAATACCGCACAGCCCAGAACATTGTATAAGCCACGGGTTTTCGCCCTTGGCTGCATATCCCCGGAAAATGGCAGGCACACGGACATGCAGGCAATTCCGGCCCACATGGCTCTGGAAATTCCCAGAAGATTCATGATGAGAAGTGCCGTGGAGACCGTCAGCGTCATACGGATATACCACCAGTTTCTTGCCGAACGGAAATGGAATTCCCGGAACAGATCCAGAAAGCTTCTGCGGTACGGACGCAGTCTCTGATTTTTATAAAATACAGCCATGCAGACGACCATTCCCAAAAGCAGTCCCACGATACGTTTTTCATAATCGGCTCCGCTGACATCGTAGCCCTGAAGCAGCAAATAGCTCAGAACGAATGTAGAATGATTCGACATGATCACATTGTGGCAGCCCAGCACCATCAGAATCATGATGAAGATGCAGTTTGTAAAAAACGCATATCCCGGTGGCAGCATATTGGAGAGGCGCGGACCTGCGATCAGCACGCCGAAGATCAATCCGATACAGATGAGTCCGTGCGACGTGCGGATTCCGAAATCTGCCTGACGCAGCACCAGAAGAGCCAGAAGCACCACCACGCCTGCGATGCTGTTGGCTGAACCAAACAGCAGGCTGAAGGCGGTCACCACCGCAAAGCAGAACGCTACCACAAGATACACCTTCGCGTTATAAATAAAAATATGACGCTTTTTTTCTTCTTTATTTTCTGACCGCCGGATCAGATTCTTCGATCCTGCGGAGCTTAACTGTAATTCCTGGTAAACAGTCATAACATCCCTGCCTTTTTTCTTTTTATCCATTGCAGTCTGCCCGGCCGGAAAACAGCAATGTATTAAGATACTATATCCTGTCGCGGCAGGAATGTCAAATCTTTTATGCAAAAACGGCAGTACGTATTTTTGTACGCACTGCCGTCCGGCATTCTGCAATATGATCTACAGCACCTTCTCGAGGAAGTTCTGTGCACGCTCGCTCTTCGGGTTTGAAAAGAATTCGGCCGGGTTGGAGTCCTCCACGATCTGCCCGTTATCGATGAAGCAGATGCGGTCGGAGACTTCCCTTGCAAAGCCCATCTCATGGGTAACAAGCGCCATGGTGATCCCGGTGTGGGCCAGGCCCTTGATTACCTCCAGAACCTCTTTTACCATCTCCGGATCCAGTGCGCTGGTCGGCTCATCGAACAGCATGATCTTCGGCTCCATGGCCAGCGCCCGCGCAATGGCAATACGCTGCTTCTGTCCGCCGGAAAGCTTACCCGGATACACGTCTGCCTTCTCGGTCAGGCCGACCAGCTTTAAAAGCTCCAGAGCCTTTTCCTTTGCCTGATCCTTCGGCATCCTGTTGACCCGGATCGGCGCATAGACCATGTTTTCCATGACCGTCATATGCGGAAACAGATTGAAATGCTGGAACACCATGCCGATATCCTTGCGAATCTTCTGGATGTCGGTCTTCGGTGCCGTAATATCCTGGCCTTCAATGAGCACCTGGCCGCTGGTTGGCCGCTCCAGCAGGTTCATGCACCGCAGGATCGTGGATTTACCGGAACCGGAAGGACCGATCAGGGTGACAACCTGGCTCTTTTCAATCTTTAAGTTGATTCCTTTTAACACCTCAAGAGAGCCAAAGCTCTTATGGACATCATGAAACTCGATCACTTCGGTTCACCCACCTTTCTACACGACTGGCTACCATAGACAGCAGCATGACAAAAACATAATAGATCAATGCGATCACCAGATACGGCTCAAAGAACCGGAAGGTCAGTACCGTGATCTGGTCTGCTGCACGAAGCAGTTCCACCGCTCCGATATAGGAAAGGATGGAAGACTCTTTTAACAGGGAAATTGCCTCATTTACCAGGCTCGGCAGGATATGCTTGACTGCCTGCGGAAGGATGATATCCTTCATCATGTCCCGATAACCCACACCCAGGGACATGGCAGCCTCATACTGTCCGCGGTCAATGGCATTGATTCCGCCACGGAAAATCTCGGAAATATATGCAGCTGAGTTCAGTGAGAAGGTCAGCACACCGGACTGCATCGTGGTAAGGGTCATACCAGTTAACTGCGGAAGGCCAAAATGCACGATACAGAGCTGTACCAGAAGCGGGGTACCACGGAAGATCGAGGTGTAAAAGTTACCAAACCAGACAAGGGGCTTACATTTGCTAATCTTAATCAACGACAGAAGCACACCCAGTATAAATCCAAGTACCGCCGCCATGGCCGTTATTTTTAAAGTAGTCAGTGCACCATGGTATAAGAACGGCCAATACTTCCAGACACTGCTAAAATCAAGCTTCATATGATTTCCTTTCTTTTCAAAATTAATCCAGGATGAACTGCTCGCTTAAGTGCTCCGCGATGATCTTGTTTAACTCGCCGTCATCCATCATCTCTTTCAGAGTGTTGTTGAAAGTCTCATAGTACGGAGACTCCTTCGGGAAGCCGATTGCAAAGCAGTCATCGGTCTTGTCCAGAAGGCTCATCTTTAACGTATCGTTGTTCTTTAGGAATTCGCTTGCGCCGGCGCCATCAATGATGCAGGCATCTGCACGTTTACTCTTTACTTCCTCGATGCAGGCCGGGCTTCCCTGAATACCAACTGCGTTTACATCCGGGATACTCTCAGCTACCTGCTGATAGTTGGTACCAAATACATATGCTACGGTCTTGCCCTGAAGGGAATCCAGATCCGGGTAATCATCCTCTGCGCGGTAAACGATCGCATTTCTCGGATAGAAAAAGATCTCGGAGAAATCCAGAGTCTTCTCACGCTCCTCGGTCGGTGCCATGCCGCCGCTGCAGAAATCAATCTGGCCGGCCTGGATTGCTGCCATCAGGCTCTTAAACGGCATATCTACAAACTCAACGCTACCGCCGTTTTTCTCAACGATTGCCTTAACAATATCAATATTCATGCCAACATAGGTCTTGCTTCCGTCTGCTGCCATCTCAATGGATTCAAACGGAACAAAGGTTGCGGAACAGCCAACCTTCACGGTCTTGCCTGCAAACGGATTATCTGCAGATACCTCAGCCTCACTGCTCTCTGCTTCGCTGCCTGCTGCTTGTGTTGTCTCTGCTGCAGTGCTCTCTGTCTCAGCAGCTGTTGCGGCCGCGGTGGTTTCTGCCGGCTTGCTGCCGCATCCGGTCATAAGCACAGCTGCCAGCATTGCACCGGCTGCGAAAAGAATATGTTTTTTCATAATTTCATTCCTCCTCATGTGTATAATTGTGCATAAAAATAAACATTCTGGCTGATTATATCACTTTAATTTCCCCATTTCAACTAAACCGGTGAATATTATTCATAAATTTCCATACGAAATATTTATAAGAACAGGGCCGCGCGGTTATACCCGACAGGGCGGTTGACATTGATCTTTCCCATGCTTATAATCGAACTACGAAAGGGAAACTCTTCTTATGTTAAGAGAGAGTTTTCAGACCGCGAAAGGAGCATTTTATGTACATTGCAGATGGAAAAACAAACGGACCAGCGTTTTCCTGGCCAGACGGCAAACGTATTGCCGTGATGGTTACATTTGATTATGACGCTGAATTTTTACGGATATCCCGCGCCAAAAGCAAGGGGACAACCATTGGCTTTACCGATTTTTCACGAGGTCAGTACGGCCCTCATGAGGGACTGGCCAGATGCCTCAATATGTTAGATACCATGAACATCAAATCTACCTTTTTTGTGCCGGGTGCTGTGATCGAGACCTACCGGGACACCGTAGAGGAAATTCACCGGCGCGGCCATGAGCTAGCCTGCCACGGCTACCGGCATGAATCCGATCCGGAGCTTTCCCGGGACGAAATGATAAAAATCCTAGATAAAAGTGAAGCGCTGCTCGCAGAGATCACCGGAAAAAAGCCAGTAGGACACCGGGCACCGGAAAGCGTGCTCCAGGATTTTATGCCGGAACTTCTGGCTGAGCGTGGCTATCTGTACAGTTCTTCCATGAAGGACTGTGACTGGGCTTATCTCTGGGAAAAGGATCAAAAGGAGCTGCGCCTGGTAGAACTCCCAAACGATATCACCATGGATGACTTTACCTATTACTATTTCACCTTCAGTGATCCGGCCGTCCGCTGTATGTACCCGAACCGTGAGGTCTTTGGCAACTGGAAGCAGGAATTTGACGGTCTGGCCCTGGAGGGCAACAAAATCTTCATCTTAAAGCTGCATCCACAGATGATCGGCCGCGCGAGCCGCATCGGCATGGTAGGCGAATTCATTGCCTACATGCAGAATCACGGCGCATGGATCACCACCTGCGAGGATGTAGCACGTTATGTACAGAAGCAGAACGGAGGAAACAGAGCATGATGAACTGGCCTGACAACAAACGCATTGCCGTGATGATGGCATTTGACCTGGACGCAGAAACGATGTGGACCACTCACGGAGACGGCAGTACTGCCCATATGACAAACCTTTCCCGCGGCGCCTACGGCCCCAAACAGGGTGTACCGCGCATCCTTGACATGCTGGACAGCCACCAGGTAAAGGCAACCTTTTTCATTCCCGGCGTAGTCGCTGAGCATTACCCGGAGGTCGTGAAGGAGATTGCACGCAGAGGACACGACATCGGCTTTCATGGCTATCTGCATGAGGAATCCACAAAAACTACCTATGAGCAGGAAGATGCCACCATGCACCGCAGTGAGAAGATCATCTACGATCTGACCGGGCAGAAGATTGCCGGACACCGGGCACCGGGCGGCGTTATCCATGACTACAGCCTGCGCCTGTTTTTGGAGCATGGCTATATTTACAGCAGCAACTGGCGCGACAGTGACGGCCCATTTCTTCATCAGATCGACGGTAAGACCGTTCCGCTGGTGGAGCTTCCGAAGGATTCCATTTTCGATGATACCGCCTACGACTTTTATACCGATGCTGCCCCGGAGCGCTACGGACTCAAATCCCCGGATGAAATGTTTGAGATCTGGAAAGAGGAATTTGATTCCCTGGCTGTAGAGGGCCGCATGATCAATTTTGTGCTGCATCCGCAGTTTGTAGGCCGGGCCAGCCGCGTGCAGATGCTCAGCCGCCTGATCGGCTACATGAAATCCCACGGTGCCTGGCTGGATACCAACCGTGCCGTTGCATCCTGGGTATTAAAAGAAAACGGCTTCCAGGTACCGGATCATGAATAAACAGGCACCGGATATTCTCTCCGACCAGGCACAGAGCCACTTAAACCGTACTATCCTGAAGCTGGCCTGGCCCGCGATCCTGGAGCAGTTTCTGATCTGTATGGCATCCCTGGCCGACACCGCCATGGTAGGCTCCATCGGTGCTTCTGCCACTGCCGCAGTGGCTGTCAACATTTCCAGTATCTGGCTCATCAACGGCTTTATCACCTCCTTAAGCGTGGGCTTTTCCTATCTGATCTCCCATGCAGTAGGCTCCGGTGATGATGATCGTTCCCGCCGGATCACGGCCCAGGGACTTGTGTGCGCAGCCGTGCTTGGTCTTTTGCTGGCTCTTGGCGTAGAGCTCATCTGCCATCCGCTCCCCATCTGGCTTGGTGCTGCTCCGGAGGTCATTCCCCAGGCACAGCGCTACATGCAGATCATCGGCTACGGCCTCACGGCCCAGACACTCTCGGTAGTACTCTCCGCGATTTTTCGTTCTGCCGGAAACACGCGGATCCCGCTGGCTGCCAATCTGACCTCTAACGCAGCCAACATTGTCGGAAACTTTTTCCTGATCTATCCGGTACGAAGCCTGACCATCGGCTCCCACACCATTTCCATCTGGGGCGCCGGGCTTGGTGTGACGGGAGCGGCCTGTTCCACCATGCTCTCCCAGATGCTTCTGCTGGTCATTCTGCTGGTGTTCCTGACAACTGCCCAAACACCGATCCGGCTGAATCCGTTCCATACAGATTACCATGTGGAACGGCAGGTACTCGGTCAGCTCTGGCATATCAGTATTCCGGTTCTTCTGGAACGTTTGACTCTGACCTCCGGACAGGTAGCCTTAACAGCCATGATCTCCGGTCTTGGGACTATTTCCCTGGCAGCGCACTATCTGACCAATCAAACTGAGGGACTGCTTTATCTGCCGGCCTACGGCTTCGCCTACACAGCTACTGCGCTGGTGGGTCAGGCTCTTGGTGCCGGACGCAGGGATCTGGCGGACCGGTTCGCCTTCCGCATCTGCTGGATCGGTTCTGTCGTTATTATCGCGGCCTGCGTGCCGGTTGCCATTTTTTCAAGGCCCATCATCAGCCTGTTCAGCCGGGAACCTGAGGTCATTGCCCTGGGCAGCAAAACGCTGTTTATTGCGGCAGCCACGGAAATCTTCTTCAGCTTTACGGTCATCGCAGGCGGCATCTGCCGCGGCTCCGGCGATGTGCGTTTCTCCCTTCTGGTGAGCATCATCGGTATGTGGGGACTGCGGATCGGCCTGGTATGGCTGGCGATCCATCCCCTGGCGCTGGGCGTGACAGGCGTATGGCTGGCCATTGCCGCAGACTGCTTCATCCGCATGGTGCTGTGCATCTGGCGGATCAAGAGCCGAAAATGGCGGAAATAACGCGGCTGCCCGGAAAGCGCCAAAACAACAGAACAGAAAAAAGCAGGAGGACATTATGGCAAAGAAAAACGCACGCAATACCCGCGGAAAGATTGTAAGTGCCGCATGGAAGCTCTTCTATGAGCAGGGTTATGAGGACACCACGGTAGAGGAGATCATCGATCTGTCCGGCACCTCCAAGGGGTCCTTTTATCACTACTTTGACGGTAAGGACGCGCTCCTTTCCACCTTAAGCTCCCTGTTTGACGAAAAATACGAAGAACTGATTCAGGAGCTGTCACCAGATATGAATGCCATGGACCAGCTTCTCTTTTTAAACCAGGAACTGTTTCGCATGATCGAGAACAGCATCTCCCTGGATCTTCTGGCAAGACTGTATTCCACCCAGCTTACCACCAGTGGAGAAAAGCATCTGCTGGACCACAACCGGATCTACTATAAGCTCCTGCGAAAGATCATTGCCAAAGGACAGGCAGACGGACAGCTCAGCATCCGTTCCAATGTCAACGAGATGGTGAAGCTCTATGCCCTGTGTGAGCGGGCCCTGCTTTATGACTGGTGCCTCTGCTCGGGAGAATACTCCTTAGTGGAATATGCCGCAAAAGTAATGCCTGGATTCTTAAGCAGCTTTCAGCCTTAACCGGCCGGAAGCTGCTTTTTTGCCGCGCAGAACATCAGCCTCTGAAAAATATAATTTTTGTATGTATTTTATTTTCTTTTATCGTCTAGTTTATTTTTCTTATAAAATATAGTATTTCTAAACAATTTTCCATTAATCGTACAGTATTCATTCTATACTTTATTCTGTATTGTAGTCTATTTTAATCCATGCTATAATCGAGCACATCATACAGCTGGTGCTAAAAACCAGCATGGGAATGAGGAGGAAAAATCTATGGTATCAGGACAGATCGGAATCCTGGCAGCTATTGTGATCTATCTTGTAGCAATGGTTTACGTTGGATTCTATTTCAGCAAACAGGGCAGCGGTGATTCCGCTGACGATTTCTACTTAGGCGGTCGGAAACTGGGACCGCTTGTAACTGCCATGAGCGCGGAAGCATCCGACATGAGCAGCTGGCTCTTAATGGGACTGCCGGGCGTGGCTTATCTCTCCGGTATCGCAGACGCAGGCTGGACCGCCATCGGTCTTGGCATCGGTACTTTCTTAAACTGGCTGATTGTGGCACAGCGGCTTCGCCGCTATTCCGTTGTCTGCAATGCCATCACTATTCCAGATTTCTTCTCCAGAAGATTTCATGATCAGAAGAACATCCTGATGTGCATCTCTGCCATCATCATCCTGATTTTCTTTATCCCGTACACCGCGTCCGGATTTAAGGCTATCGGAACCCTGTTCTCCAGCCTGTTCGGAGTGGATTATCACGTTGCAATGATTGTGGGCGCTATCGTTATTGTCGGTTACACCGTTATGGGCGGCTTTATGGCGGTATCTACTACTGACCTGATTCAGAGTATCGTTATGACCATTTCCCTGATCGTGATCGTATTCTACGGTATCCACATGGCAGGCGGCTGGGATGAAGTCGTAAGCAACGCAACCTCCCTGGCAGGTTACCTTTCCATGAACCACATTCACGACCGCGCAACCGGAACAGCGGCTCCGTACAGCCTGCTGACCATCGTATCTACCCTGGCATGGGGCCTTGGATATTTCGGCATGCCGCACATCCTGCTCCGTTTCATGGCAATCGAGGATGAGAAAAAGCTTACCCTTTCCCGCCGGATTGCAACCGTATGGGTGCTGATTTCCATGTGCGTGGCTATCTTAATCGGTATCATTGGCTACGCAGCTTCCGTAGCTGGAGCGATCCCGCTTTTCAGCCAGAGTTCTGAATCTGAAACCGTCATCATCCAGTTCGCGCATCTGTTGGGACAGCACAATTTCCTGCTTTCCTTAGTAGCAGGCGTGGTTCTGGCCGGTATCCTGGCGTGCACCATGTCCACCGCGGACTCCCAGCTGTTAACCGCAGCCTCCGGTGTCTCCCAGAACCTGCTGCAGGATTTCTTAAAGATTAAGATGAGCACCGCCGCTTCCATGATGGCAGCCCGACTCACCGTTGTCACCATTGCTATTGTCGGCATCTTCCTGGCATGGAATCCCGACAGCTCCGTATTCTACATCGTATCCTTCGCGTGGGCAGGTTTCGGCTCAGCATTTGGCCCGCTGGTACTCTTCTCCCTATTCTGGAAGCGCACCAACTTACAGGGCGCTCTGGCCGGAATGGTAGCAGGCGGCGTGATGGTTTTCGTGTGGAAATACCTGGTACGCCCGATAGGCGGCACCTGGAATATCTATGAACTGCTTCCGGCATTCGTAGTATCCGCACTGGCAATTGTAATCGTATCTCTGGCAACGAAGGCTCCGTCAGAGGAGATCTGCAAAGAGTTTGATTCTGTGGGGAAATAAAAATTTAAGAGCAATACCAATATAGGTCCGAAGCCGGTAA
>ERZ791773.203-NODE-203-length-33275-cov-3.923359_pt1 | contig 33275 bp, 29 predicted proteins | sample MGYA00509948_ERZ791773 | MGnify/ENA primary metagenome ERZ791773 (study PRJEB30046, sample SAMN00791987) | human gut metagenome | study: EMG produced TPA metagenomics assembly of the A metagenome-wide association study of gut microbiota in type 2... | reverse complement strand
TTTATGAAATTTTACTACCCGCAATGGATATAAAAATACAGGAGGCAGATTAAATTAATGATTACAGAACGTATTGATCATACATTATTAAGAGCAGATGCGACAGAGGAAGATATCCGTGGATTATGTGAGGAAGCAGTTACGTACGGATTTCATTCTGTTTGTGTGAATTCAAGTTGTGTTGCGCTTTGTGCCTCTCTTCTGAAAAATACAGGAATTAAAGTATGTACCGTGATTGGTTTTCCGTTAGGAGCAATGTCAACAACTGCGAAGATTGCAGAAGCAACAGCAGCAGTGAAAGACGGCGCCAAAGAGCTGGATATGGTTATCCATATCGGGGCATTGAAGAGTGGAAACTGGGATTATGTAAGAAGAGATATCGGTGCGGTTGTAGCTGCTGCCGGGGATGACGTGATTGTAAAGGTGATTCTTGAGACATGTCTGCTTGCAGACGAAGAGATTCAGGAGGCTTGTCTTGTAAGCCGTGATGCAGGTGCAGACTATGTAAAAACTTCTACCGGTTTTTCAACCGGCGGAGCAACTGTAGAAGCAGTTTCTCTTATGAAGCGGACGGTTGGTTCTGACATGAAGGTAAAGGCTTCCGGTGGTATTCATACACTGGAAGATGCACGGAAGATGTTTTATGCAGGTGCAGACCGTATTGGATCAAGTTCCGGTGTGGCGATTGCAGAAGCTGAGATGTCTGAGATACATACGATATGAGCATCCTAGGTTTTTTCACTGTTCTTTTTCTGATTGTGTGCGCTGTTATATTAGCAGAAATGTACCGGGAACAGCATTTTTTTTGCGTAACACATTACGAAGTACATTCACCAAAGATAACTTGCACAGCAGAAAAAGACTCGGTGAACAGAATTATTTTTTTAAGTGATCTGCACAACCATGTTTATGGTAAGCAGAACAATAAATTGTTCGAAGCTATAAAAACAGAGCAGCCGGATCTGATTTTAATTGGCGGAGATATGCTTGTGGCAAAAAATGACGTACAATATCAAGAGGCACTGCATTTTGTCAGTCGTCTTCCGCAGCTCTGCCCGGTTTATTATGCAAGTGGAAATCATGAGCAGAGAATCAAAGAGGATCAGGAAAACTATTCTTTGTGTTATGAAGAGTATCGTAAAAAGTTACAGGCAGAAGGTGTTCATTTTCTAGAAAATGAAAGCTGTGATATTCTGTTGGGAAATCAACAGATTCATATCAGCGGATTGGAACTTCCGTTGATTGTGAATAGGAAGTTCCGCAAGGCGGATGTCACCGCTGAAGAGGTGCGCAGATGTCTGGGAGAAAAGCATACTACGGAAAATCATAAAAAACAGCTGGAGATAACAGAGAATTTTGCAGACAACAGTTATCACATTCTTCTTGCCCACAATCCATCCTATATGGAAGCTTATAAGGAGTGGGGGGCCAATCTGATTTTGTCTGGACATCTGCATGGAGGCTGTGTACGCTTGCCGGGAATTGGCGGCGTGATCACTCCGCAGGCATTTCTTTTTCCAAAATATTCAGGAGAAATGACCGTGGAGGGAGAACAGACGATCATCGTCAGCAAAGGGCTTGGAACACATACATTTAATGTGAGACTGTTCAATCCGGCAGAAGTGATTGCAATCACCCTTTGCAGATAAAAGGAGATTATTATGGGAATACCGGTAAAACTGGAAGTATTTGAAGGACCGTTGGATCTGCTCCTTCATCTGATCGAGAAGAATAAAGTAGATATTTACGATATCCCCATTGTGGAGATTACGAATCAGTACATGGAATATATCCGTCAGATGCAACGGGAAGATCTGAATGTGATGAGTGAATTTCTTGTTATGGCAGCGACACTATTGGATATTAAATGCAAGATGCTTCTTCCGAAAGAAGTCAAAGAAGACGGAGAGGAAGAAGATCCAAGGCAGGAACTGGTTGAACAGCTGCTACAGTATAAAATGTATAAATACATGTCTTATGAGCTCAGAGACCGCCAGGTAGATGCGGATCTGATTTTATATAAGAATCCGACAATTCCAGAAGAGGTTCTGGAATATGTGGAGCCAGTTGATCTTGACCTTTTACTTGGGGATCTGACAATGGTACAGTTAAAGAAAGTTTTTCAGGAAGTTATGCGTCGGCAGACAGATAAAGTGGATCCGGTAAGAAGTAAATTTGGCAAGATTGAGAAAGAGGAAGTTTCACTCACAGATAAGTTCGTTTATGTGCGTGATTATTTACAGGAACACCGCCGGTTCACTTTCCGTCAGCTTCTTCAGAAGCAGAAGAGTAAAATGCATGTTGTTGTTACATTTCTTGCGATTCTTGAAATGATGAAGCTGGGTGAAATTTATGTTGAACAAGAATCTACTTGTGGTGAGATCATGATCGAGAGAAAAGGAGACGTAGTGTAAATGGCAGGAGTAAAAACACTTCAGGCTGCAATTGAAGCTATTTTATTTACAATGGGAGAGTCTGTTGAACTTAGTAAAATTGCGAAAGCAATCGAACAGGATGAGCAGACAACAGAAGAATTACTTCAGGATCTGATGAAAAAATACGAATCAAAGAACAGAGGAATCCGCATCATTGAACTGGACAAGTCTTATCAGATGTGTACAAAGAAGGAAATGTATGACTATCTGATCCGTGTGGCAAAGCAGCCAAAGAAATATACTTTGACGGACGTTCTTCTTGAAACAATGTCAATCATTGCATACAAACAGCCAATCACCAAGATCGAGGTGGAGAAGATCCGAGGAGTAAAATCTGATCACGCAGTAAATAAACTTGTGGAATATGGTCTGGTAGAAGAAGTAGGAAGACTTGATGCACCTGGAAGACCGATTCTTTTTGGCACGACGGAAGAATTCTTAAGAAGATTCAGTGTACCGTCGATTGATGATCTTCCGTCATTGAATCCGGAGCAGATGGAACATTTCAAAGAAGAAGCAGAAGATGAGGCAAAGATCCGTATGGACATTTGATTTTTGAATTCTACAACTTGCATTGGAATCATAAAATAAAAAGAAGAATGGAGCTTCCAATATAAACAGGAAATCAATTGATGACAGAATTCAAAAAATGGTATTTCAGAATCTATTTATTCTTTGTTCGCATACTGATTGTCAGCATGATCATTGGAATTTCTTTTCCGGTTCATGTTTTTGGAACTACTGAGCTAAAACAATTATACGCCCTGTCTGCCGTCTTAATGGATGCAGACAGCGGGCGTATTTTATTTTCCAAAAATGGACAGGAAGAACGGGCAATGGCAAGTACAACAAAGATTATGACTTGCATCCTTGCATTAGAGAGCAGCATAATGGATTCAGAAAATCAGATTGTTACAGTAAGCGATCAGGCTGCTGCACAGCCAAAGGTACATCTTGGAATGGTTGCAGGAGAACGGTTTTATTTAAAAGATCTTCTTTATTCCTTAATGCTGGAGTCACATAATGACTCTGGGGTTGCAATTGCAGAAGCTGTTGCCGGAAGTGTAGAGAAATTCGCAGATCTGATGAACCAAAAAGCGCGGACAATCGGCTGTTATTCTACTTATTTTATCACACCGAATGGATTGGATGCAGCAGATTCAAATGGAATCCACCACACTACAGCAGAAGATCTTGCAAGGATCATGCGTTATTGTATTATGAATTCTAAGAAACAGGAAGAATTTCTTACGATCACGCGTACCGAAACCTATCAGTTTCAAGATGTTGAAGGAAAACGGTCGTTCAGCTGTTCTAATCATAATGCATTCTTAAATATGATGGACGGCGCTCTTTCCGGAAAAACAGGATTTACTTCAGATGCCGGATATTGTTATGTCGGTGCGCTGCGTAGAGATGAGCGGACATTTATTGTTGCGCTCCTTGCCTGCGGATGGCCAAATAATAAGAGTTATAAATGGTCCGATATGAGAACTCTTATGACTTATGCTTTGAATCATTATCAATATAAGACATTTGAAATTGAATTACCTATCCGGCAGATATTTATAAATAATGGGATAAAAGCACATTCAGATACGATAGCTTATCCCGGTAAAAACGGAACCAAGATTCCTCTTACTGCAAATCTGAAACCTATTTCTTTCCTATTGAAAGAAGATGAAACGATTTCTGTTGACTATGAGATTCCTGATCAGTTGGATGCTCCTGTAATGAAAGAAATGCGAGTCGGCAGAATTCGCTGCACGTTAAATGGGGAATTGATCCGTGAATATCCCGTCTATACAACAGAGAATGCAGAAAAGAGAACCTTCAAAAAGTGTCTGCAATATATTTTCCACCTGTTTTCTATACAAAATTCGTACCAAAAAGCAGAAAATATTAAAAAAGATCAAGCGAGGTGATTAAAATAGTCACTACAATCTAAGACTTTCCTGTGCTAATATAAACGAGTGTTAAAAAACAACAACTAAATTGATTAAATATAAGAGAGGTACACATTATGGAAAACTGGAGGAAATACGAAAAGACTTACTTTATGCCACCTGAGCCATGTTATGACTGGGTAAAGAAAGATTCCATTGACAAAGCACCAATCTGGTGCAGTGTTGACTTGAGAGATGGTAACCAGGCACTGATCGAGCCGATGAGTCTGGATGAAAAGTTGGAATTCTTCCAGCTGCTTGTGGATGTAGGATTCAAGATGATCGAAGTTGGATTCCCGGCTGCGTCTGAGACGGAATATCAGTTTTTAAGAACATTGATCGAGCAGAACATGATTCCGGATGACGTTACGATCCAGGTTCTGACACAGGCAAGAGAGCATATTATCAGAAAAACATTTGACGCTGTCAAAGGTGCTCCACATGCTATTATCCATGTATATAATTCAACATCTGTTGCACAAAGAGAACAGGTATTTAAGAAAGATAAAGAGCAGGTAAAACAGATTGCAATTGACGGTGCAAAGCTTTTGAAAGAGTTAGCAGAAGAAACAGATGGAAACTTTACATTCCAGTACAGTCCGGAAAGTTTTCAGGGAACAGAAGTTGACTATGCCTTGGAAGTCTGCAACGCAGTTCTTGAGATCTGGCAGCCAACAGCTGACAACAAAGCAATCATCAACCTGCCTACAACAGTGGAAAATGCTATGCCTCATGTATTCGCAAGTCAGGTAGAGTATTTTAACAAGCATCTGCGCGACAGAGAGAATGTAATTCTTTCTCTGCATCCGCACAATGACAGAGGATCAGGGGTTTCTGATGCTGAGCTTGGAATCCTTGCCGGTGCTGATAAAATTGAAGGAACCTTGTTCGGAAACGGTGAGAGAACAGGTAACGTAGATATTATTACACTTGCAATGAACATGTTTTCTCAGGGAGTGAATCCGGAACTTGATTTCTCTAACATGAGTGACATTTGTGAAGTCTATGAACGCGTAACAAGAATGAAAGTTTCTCCGCGCCAGCCATATGCAGGAGATCTTGTATTCACAGCATTCTCCGGTTCACATCAGGATGCAATTGCGAAAGGCATGACCTGGAGAGATGAACATGACTGTCAGACATGGACTGTTCCATATCTCCCAATTGATCCACAGGATGTTGGTAGAAGATACGATTCCGATGTGATTCGTATTAACAGCCAGTCAGGAAAGGGTGGCGTAAACTATATTCTGAAGCAAAGCTTTGGAATCAGCTTACCGGAAAAGATGAGAGAAGAAGTCGGATATCTTGTAAAAGATGTTTCCGACAAGGCTCACGAAGAACTTACACCAGACAATGTATATCATATCTTTGAAGACCATTACATCAATGCGAAACCAATTTTCAGTGTTGATGAATGCCACTTTAAACAAGAAGATGGAATTGTCGCAGAAGCAACGATTCACCACAATGGAAGTAACCGCAAGATCACAGGTGTTGGAAACGGACGCTTGGATGCTGTCAGCAATGCGATCAAGCATTATTTTGATATCGAGTTTGAACTTGCATTTTACGAGGAGCATTCTTTGACAAAAGGATCTTCTTCCAGAGCTGTTGCTTATGTCGGTGTTATTTCCAACAAAAAGCGTTACTGGGGTGTCGGAGTTGATGCCGATATTATCAAAGCATCTATTGAAGCACTTGTTGTTGCAGTGAATAAATTGGATAGCGTACAGAGATCCCAGACATGCAAGGATGAAAGATTATTAGATATTACAAATTATATTTACGCAAATTATAAAGAAGTTACATTGGACGATCTTGCTGAGAAGTTCTTCCTTTCAAAACCATATTTGTCAAAATATATTAAAGAAAAATCAGGAATGACATTCGGAGATATTCTGAAAGAAATCCGTATGAAAAAGGCAAGAGCAATGCTTAAGAGCAGCAGTGCAACTGTAGAAAGTATTGCAGAATCTGTAGGATATCAGAATGTAGAACATTTTAACAGAACATTTAAAAAACTGTATAACATCACACCGGTACAGTATAGAAACAAACCTTGATCTCGATTCAAGTTTGACTGAATTTGAAAATGTAATCTTAGACAAATCGCCTGACAGTTACCATAAGTAGTAGCTGTCAGGCGATTACTGTTATGCAGATTCATTATTCTGCCAATTCTTCCCACAATTCATACAATTCTTCTAATCTTGCTTCATTTGCAGCGCGTTCTGTTGAAAGTTTCTGGCACTCAATAGAGTTTGAATAAACTTCCTCTTTCGTCAGTTCCTCGTCAATCTCTGTGTTGCGATCTTCAAGTTTTGCGATTTCTTCCTCTGTTTTCTTCAACTCATTTTTACGTTTACGTTCACGTGCCTGCTGTTCCTTCTGTTCCTGCCAGCTTAATTTTGAATCCGAAACAGGAGTGGATGCAACAGAATCATCTAAATTGGATACATTTTCTGCATTTGTTTCATTTCCAGAAGCATAAGCAAGTGTCAGTGCTTCTTTTTTCTCCAGATAATAATCGTAGTTTCCGATGTAATTAACAAATGTCTGATTCACCAGTTCAAGGATCCGAGAGGCGGTCTGATTGATAAAATAACGATCATGGGATACATAAAGAATCGTTCCGCTGTAGTTATTTAATGCTTCTTCCAGAATTTCTTTGGAAGTAATATCCAGATGGTTGGTCGGCTCATCAAGGATTAGAAAATTTGCTTCCGAAAGCATAAGTTTGGCAAGCGATACACGGCCTTTTTCTCCTCCGCTTAAAGTATGAATCTCTTTAAACACTTCATCTCCGGTAAACTGGAATGCAGCGAGTGTATTTCTGATCTGTGTATTGGTAAGATCAGGATAGTCATCAGAAATCTCATCAAAAATGGTCTTATCATCATGAAGTACGTGATGTTCCTGGTCGTAATAACCAATCGTCACTTTGGATCCAAGTGTGAATTCGCCCTGATCCGCTGCAATTACCTGATTAATAATCTTTAAAAGTGTTGTCTTTCCGGTTCCGTTATCACCAATCACAGCGACATGTTCGCCACGTTTGATTTCAAAACTGATATCACTGAAGAGAACCTGACTGTCAAATTGCTTTGAGAGATGTTCCACTGTAAGAACATCATTTCCGCTGATCTGCGATGGTTCCAGCGTAAAATGCATTTCTTTCGTACTGTCAACCGGTTTGTCCAATGGCGTAATCCTGTCAAGCATTTTCTCACGACTCTCTGCACGTTTGATTGATTTTTCACGATTGAAAGACTTTAATTTATCAATAACAGCCTGCTGATGTTTGATCTCACGCTGCTGATTCATGTATTCTTTCAGCTGTGCATCTCGGATCTGCTGTTTTTTCATTGCATAATCTTTATAATTTCCAAGGTACATGCGAACCTGTGCATTGTCAATCTCAACAACTTTTGTGACAACACGATTCAGGAAATAACGGTCATGGGAGACGATAAATACCGCTCCGGAATAATTGATCAGATATGTTTCCAGCCAGGCAATGGAATTCAGATCCAAGTGGTTTGTCGGCTCATCAAGCAGGAGAATATCCGGACTTGTAAGCAGTAATTTTCCGAGAGAAACACGGGTCTTCTGACCTCCTGAAAGTGTATCTGTCTGTTTATTAAAATCGTCTTCCGTAAACCCAAGTCCCTTTAATACACCTGTAATCTCACTTTCGCAGGCATAACCGTTTCTTGCATCAAATTCGGACTGTAGACGGTTGTAGGTCTCCAGGCGGCTCTGCAATTCCTCGCCTTCCAAATGCTTCAGTTCATGTTCGATAGAACGAATCTGAGCTTCCATTGCAAAAATATCCGCTTTTGCACTTTTCACTTCCTCATAAATGGTATTTCCGGATTTTAAATCCTGACGCTGCGCAAGATAACCGAGTGTCTTTCCTTTCGCGAGAATAACATCTCCACCATCAAGAGGTTCTTCTCCGATGATCATCTTAAGGATTGTTGATTTTCCGGCGCCGTTCACACCGACAAGAGCAGCTTTCTCACGATCTTCGATATGAAAGGAGCCGTCTCGTACAATTTCACGTTCCCCAAACGCTTTTTCTATATTGTGACATGCGAGTATCATATATTTTCACCTCGTTTTTTGACTTCTAACATTATCATTATATAGAAAAATGTCGAAAATACAAGGAAAATATATGGATTTTAAGGGTTTTTGCAAAACAAAAGTTTGACAGAACTTTAACTCTTTTATATAATAAAGAGTAATTTAAGAGTGGAGGGCTAAAAATTGGAACAGAGAAAGATATCACGTGCAGTCATTTCCAGACTTCCGAGGTACTACAGATATCTGGGAGATCTGCTGGAGGCTGGCGTAGAGAGAATTTCATCCAGTGACCTGAGTAAGAAGATGCATGTAACGGCTTCACAGATACGTCAGGATTTGAATAATTTCGGTGGTTTCGGCCAACAGGGATACGGATACAATGTGAAATATCTTTATACAGAGATTGGCAAGATTTTGGGATTGGATAGAAGTCATAATTTTATTATCATTGGTGCCGGTAATTTAGGACAGGCACTGGCAAACTATGCTTCTTTCGAAAGAAGCGGATTTATTCTGAAAAGTCTTTTTGATGTGAATCCTCGACTGGAAGGCGTAACGATCAGGGGGATTCCTGTGCGTATGGTTGATGAACTGGAAGATTTTCTTAAGAATAATGACATTGAAATTGCTGCACTGACACTTCCAAAATCAAAAGCAATTGAAGTGGCTGATATTCTGGTAGATAACGGTGTGAAAGGAATCTGGAATTTTGCACATACAGACCTTTCCCTTCCAAAGGATGTGGTCGTTGAGAACGTACATTTATCTGACACACTGATGAAGTTATCTTACAACCTTTGTCAGCAGGATAAAGAATAGAATCTAGCAAAGCTGCAAGGATGCTGTGGGACCAACTGACAAAAGGAGGTTTCGCAGCATCTGTTCATGTTAAAAGGAATTAATAATGATAGAAAGGTCAGGCGATAAGCATGAGATATCTTCCAAATGGGAAGCAGATGAGTGAAGCTGATGCACACACAATTCATGAAATTGGGATTCCATCCCTTGTACTTATGGAACGTGCAGCACTTCAGATTGTCGAGACAATGCATAAGAAAAATATTTCCACAGAAAAAAGTCTGATTGTTTGTGGAAGCGGCAACAATGGTGGAGACGGATTTGCAGTAGCAAGGCTCTTAACCGAACAGGGAAAGCATGCAGATGTACTATTTGCAGGGAAAGAAGCTTCTTTAAGTGAAGAATGTCGATGTCAGAAACAGATTGTAGAAAATATGGGGATTTCTGTATTCACAGAATTCCCGGATGAAGAATATACTGTAATAATTGATGCTGTATTTGGTGTTGGACTCTGCCGTGAAATCACAGGACATTATAAAGATGTGATCGACTGGATGAATCTTCAGGATGCAGAAAAAGTTGCTGTTGATATTCCATCCGGGATCTGTGCTGCAACAGGAAAGATTCTTGGGACAGCATTTCGAGCCGACCTTACAGTATGTATGGCATGTGTAAAATTAGGCTGTGAGCTTTTCCCTGGCAAGTCGTATGCAGGAGAGAGCATTCCGGTTGCGATTGGAATTGATCCGAACTATTTTTCGAATCGCCTGGATGTTTGTTATACCTTTGACAAACATGATCTTGGAAAACTTCTTCCTTCGAGAATGATGAATTCGCACAAGGGAAGTTATGGAAAAGTTCTTATGATCACCGGAAGTCCCGGGATGGCTGGTGCTGCATTTCTTTCTGCCTTTGCTGCCTATACAGTTGGTGCCGGTCTAGTACAGATTTATACAGCAAGTGAAAACCGTCTGGCACTGCAGGAACTTCTTCCGGAGGCAATCATATCCTGCTATGATTCTTATGATGACAGTCAACTGTCTCATCTTCTTGACTGGGCTGATGTGGTTTGTATTGGCTGTGGACTTGGAATGGGACAGATTTCCGAAAAGATATTGAAAAATGTATTGAAAAATGTATCCTGTCCATGTGTCATAGATGCTGATGGACTTAATTTACTGAGCAGGAATATAGAGTTATTAAATCAATGTTGTGCACCTGTGATTTTAACTCCACATATGAAAGAAATGTCAAGGCTGACCGGATGGAGTATTGATACGATCATGGAAGATCGCTTCCAGGCACTTGATCAGATCATAAAACAATCCGGACCGGATACAAAATCATCCATAATCTGTGTGTTAAAAGACAGTCGTACTGCTGTCGCACAGACAAATCGGCAGAAATTTGTAAATCTCGCTGGTAATAACTCTATGGCAAAAGGTGGTTCCGGAGACGTTCTTGCCGGAACGATTGCAGGACTTCTTGCACAGCATATGGCACCATTCGAAGCCGCTGCTGTGGGAGTTTTCCTACATGCCTGTGGTGGAGATGAAGCGAAAAAGAGCAAAGGAAGTTACAGCGTATTAGCCAGAGACCTGATTCAGGGTATGGCCGATGCAATGAAGAATGCAAAGGAGTACAGATAAACTATGAAACAGTATAACAGAGTATGTGCCCGGATCAATCTGGACGCAATTGCATATAATATGGAACAGATGAAAAAGCGCATTGGTCAGGATGGACGTTTAATAGCTGTTATCAAGACGGATGCATACGGACACGGAGCAGTTCCTCTCGCAGAAATGTTTGAGGAAACGCCTTACATCTGGGGTTACGCTGTAGCATGCATGGGAGAAGCAAGAACTTTAAGAGCACATGGAATCAAGAAACCAATCTTGATTCTTGGCTGTGTTTTTCCTGATGAGTATGAAGAAATGGTTGAAAAAGAAATCCGTGCAGCAGTTTATACAGAAGAGATGGCTCAGGGAATGGCCGAGGCTGCCGTAAGATCAGGAAAGACCGCATTTCTTCACATAAAAATTGATACAGGAATGGGACGAATTGGATTCAAAGTAGACAAAGAAAGTGTTGAGACAATTTCCAGGATCAGCAAACTTCCTAATATTAAAATGGAAGGAATGTTTACACACTTTGCAAAGGCAGATGAATTCGACAAGTCTTATACATTTGCCCAACATGAAAAATTCCTCTGGATGAAAGAACAGTTAGAAACAAATGAAGTCCAGATTTCCTATTATGACTGTGACAACAGTGCCGGAATTATTGATTTTCCAGATATGAAGCATGATCTTGCCAGAGCCGGCATCTCTATTTATGGAATGTATCCGTCAGATGAAGTGAAAAAAGATGCTGTTGACCTGAAACCGGCACTGGAATTAGTCAGCCATATCAGCTTTGTAAAGGATGTGGAAAAAGGAACTTCCATCAGTTACGGTGGAACTTTCGTCGCGCCAAAGGAGATGCGGATCGCTACGATTCCCGTCGGATACGGTGACGGATATCCGCGTTCCCTCTCAAATAAAGGCTATGTTCTTATCCATGGAAAACGTGCAGATATTGTAGGAAGAGTCTGCATGGATCAGTTTATGGTAGATGTAACAGAGATTCCTGAAGCAAAATTCATGGATCCGGTTACTCTGGTCGGAAAAGACAAGGACGCTGTTATCCGTGTAGAAGATCTTTCTGATCTGAGTGGAAGATTCAATTATGAATTTGTCTGTGATCTGAGCAAGCGTGTTCCGAGAGAGTATTATAAAAACGGTACGATCGTAAAACAGATTGATTATTTCGAATAACCGGAATAATTGAAAGAATCCGGTTAACATGCATACATCCGATAAAACCGGAGATACTTTAGTATGTTCTTAGAAGAAAAACAAAAGGTTCTGGGAAGAATCAGAGAACAAATACGAAAAGTAACTGGAATATCGGAGTGTGAATGAATTGATAATTAAACGGGGCGACATTTATTACGCAGATCTTAGTCCTGTCGTTGGTTCCGAACAAGGGGGAATCCGGCCGGTACTTATAATACAAAATAACATAGGCAACAGACATAGTCCAACCATCATCTGTGCCGCAATTACGTCGAAGATGAATAAGGCAAAATTGCCGACACATATTGAAATCTGTACAAATGATTATAATATTATGAAAAATTCAGTCATTCTACTGGAACAGATCCGTACAATTGACAAGAAAAGACTGAGAGAATATGTCTGTCATATCGATCAGGAACGAATGAAAAAAATTGACCAAGCAATAAGAATCAGTCTGGATCTTACTACATAAATCCAACCAGATTCTTTACAGAACAAAAAAAGCGTGGTAAAATCATATGGATAGTGCTTTACAGAACCTAGAGTGTATCTGTAAATGCAAATGAATTTATATAAAATACATTGATACAATAGAAAAGGAGAATCAGAATATGTCAGGACATTCTAAATTTGCGAATATCAAGCATAAGAAAGAAAAGAATGATGCAGCGAAAGGAAAGATCTTTACAAAGATCGGACGTGAACTTGCAATTGCTGTTAAGGAAGGTGGAAGTGCTGATCCGACAAACAACAGCAGACTTCGTGATGTAATTGCTAAAGCAAAGTCAAATAACATGCCGAATGATACAATCGAAAGAAATATCAAGAAAGCTGCCGGAGAGGGTTCCGCAGATAACTATGAGCGTATTACATATGAAGGATACGGACCGAACGGAACAGCTATCATCGTTAAGACTCTTACGGATAATAAGAATCGTACAGCTTCTAACGTAAGAAATGCATTTACAAAAGGAAGCGGAAATGTAGGAACACCGGGATGTGTATCTTTCATGTTTGACGAGAAGGGACAGATCATCATTGATAAAGAAGAGTGCGATATGGACTCAGATGATCTTATGATGACTGTACTTGATGCCGGAGCTGAAGACTTTAACGAAGAAGAAGACAGCTATGAAGTATTAACATCACCGGAAGACTTCAGTGATGTTCGTCTGAAGATGGAAGAAGCCGGAATCCCTATGGTTTCTGCTGAAGTTACAATGATTCCACAGACATATGTTGATCTTACAAAAGAAGAGGATATCAAAAACATCCAGAAGACACTTGATCTTCTTGATGAGGATGATGACGTTCAGGACGTATACCATAACTGGAATGAATAGAAATACCCAGCTATAAGAGAGGATATAAAACTATGAGTAATTACAAGATGGAAACGAAATGCGTACAGTCCGGTTACAATCCGGGAAACGGTGAGCCACGTGTACTCCCGATCGTTCAGAGCACAACATTCCGTTATACAAGCAGTGATCAGATGGGACGACTGTTTGATCTTGAAGAGTCCGGATATTTTTATACCAGACTTCAGAACCCGACGAATGATGCGGTAGCAGCTAAGATCTGTGATATGGAAGGCGGAGTAGCAGCAATGCTGACTTCTTCCGGACAGGCAGCAAACTTCTATGCTATCATGAATATTGCTGAAGAAGGTGATCACATCGTATGTGCATCTGCGTTGTATGGCGGTACTTACAACCTGTTTGCTCATACAATTCGTAAAATGGGCGTAAAAGCAACATTTGTTGACCCGGATTGCACAGAAGAGGAATTAAATGCAGCATTCCAGGAGAACACAAAGGCTGTTTTTGGAGAGACAATTGCCAATCCTGCATTGACTATCTTTGATTTTGAGAAGTTTGCCAAAGCAGCACATGCACACAATGTTCCATTAATCGTAGATAATACATTTGCAACACCGATCAACTGCCGCCCGTTTGAATGGGGAGCAGATATTGTTACTCATTCAACAACAAAATATATGGACGGTCATGCAGCTTGTGTTGGTGGAGCAATCGTTGATAGTGGAAACTTTGACTGGGCTGCTTACGGAGACAAGTTTGCCGGACTTACAACACCGGATGAGACTTATCACGGAATTGTATACACAGAAAAGTTTGGCAAAGCTGCTTATATAACAAAGGCAACATCACAGCTGATGAGAGATCTTGGATCGATCCAGTCTCCACAGAATGCATTTCTTCTGAACCTTGGACTCGAGAGTCTTCATTTGAGAGTACCAAGACATTGTGAGAATGCAGTAAAGATGGCTCAGTATCTCCAGGGACATGAGAAAGTAGCATGGGTTAACTGTCCGTCACTTCCGGGAAGCAAGGATTATGATCTTGTTCAGAAATATATGCCGGATGGAACATGCGGTGTTATTACTTTTGGATTAAAGGGCGGAAGAGAAGCAGCAGTTAAGATGATGGACAAACTGAAACTGGTTGCGATTGTAACTCATGTAGCAGACGCAAGAAGCTGCGTACTTCATCCTGCAAGTCATACACACAGACAGATGAATGAGCAGGAACTGTTGGAAGCAGGTGTACAGCCGGATCTGATTCGTTTCAGTCTTGGAATTGAGAATATTGAAGATCTGATTGCCGATGTAGAACAGGCACTGGAAGATTAATATTAATTACATATGATTCGGGAGGTATGGATTCCTATGATTTTGTATCCATACCTCCTGTTTTTTGTATCCGAATTGTAGTTTCTAAATAGTAGTCAGCTCTTTTGTCTAAATTGTAGGGATTGATATGCAGAATTGGATACAATACATATTTTCTCGTATTCTGTGCATTCTAGTAATGGTATTTATTTACTTTCAACAGGAGGCATATTGATATGAACGAGGAAAAAAAGCAAAAATCAGATGAAATCAAAGAATTTGGTGCGTTAATGTTAAATGAAAATAAAAAGAATTACAAAATTCGTCTTCTGACAATTATAGGTGAAATTGAAGGACATGAAACAGTATCAAATAATACAAAAGCAACAAAGTACGAACATTTACTCCCACAGCTGGCTGAAGCTGAAGAAAGCGATGAAGTAGAGGGGGTTCTCATTTTATTAAATACACTGGGGGGAGATGTGGAAGCCGGACTTGCAATTGCGGAGATGATAGCTTCTTTGGGAAAACCAACCGTTTCTCTTGTCCTTGGTGGAAGTCATTCTATTGGCGGTCCTCTTGCTGTTTCGGCAGATTATTCCTTTATCGTACCGACAGGAACCATGGTTGTTCATCCGGTTCGCTCAAACGGTACTTTCATCGGTGTGACGCAGAGCCTGAGAAATATGGAACGTACACAGGACAGAATTGCCGGATTTATTGCCGCACACTCTAAAATCACAGAAAAACGTCTTGTTGATCTGATGTTGAACCCTACGCAGCTTGTAAAGGATGTAGGAACACTGTTAGAAGGAGAAGAAGCTGTAAGAGAAGGAATTATCGACGAAGTCGGAGGCATTCACCAGGCATTTAAAAAACTCTATGAATTGATTGATGAAAAACGAGAAAAACGTTTGGAAATGTAAATATAGAACAAAAAAATGGCATCCGATCAAAGAAATTTTGTAATGACATGAATTTTATTTGATGTTATACTTGAAATAGTATGTATTCAATCTATCGTTTGATTGAACCAGTACAATGGTATAATAATCAAGGGGGAATCAGATGGCTGCAAAATCTACAAATACGAAAAAAAGTTCTACTAACAATATAACGAAAGCAGCAAAAAATGCTACAACTAAGAAAACATCGACAGCAAAAAAAGCTTCTGCCTCCACAAAGAAAAGTTCTGGCAGTAAGACAAAAAGAACTTCAAATCATATAAATACAGCACAAAGTCAGGAAATCCGTTCAGAAATCCTTCTATTGGGTTCCCTTGCCATCTGTATCCTTCTTATCCTGAGTAATTTTGGTATGGGTGGCATAGCGGGAGGAGCAATTTCTTCTGTAGGATTTGGACTTGTAGGAGCAATGGCATATTTATTTCCATTTGTTTTTTTTGGAGCAGTTGCTTTTTATATTTCCAATAAAGGAAATCCTCATGCTTACATAAAAGTAGGTGCCGCAATTGTTCTGGTCATTCTCCTTTGTGGAATTTTAGAATTGATGTTTCATCCATATACTGCCGGGACATCTGTTTTATCTTATTACAAAGATTCCAGTGCTGATAAAAATGCGGGTGGATTACTTGGCGGAATTCTGATCAGTATTTTATGTCCACTGATTGGAGAAGCAGGTACTTATGTTATTTTGATCATTTTCTCAATCATTTGTATCATTCTGGTAACAGAACGTTCTTTATTAGCTCCACTTGGAAGACAGGGAAAGAAAGCTTACCAGGAAGTGAAACGGAAACATCAGGAAACTGCTGAGATCCGTACACTGGAGCGGGATGCCCGCAAAGAGGCACTTGCGTTGAAGCAAAGAGAAAAAGTCGAAACTTTACAGGCAGATGCATCTTCTCCAAGTGAGAAAAAGAAACGCACAAAGCGGACAGACCTTAAAGCATCAGGTATTACGTTCGCCACAACGCTTCTTTCAGAGGAAGAATCACCTGTTGGTGGCTTTGGGCGGACTCCAAAATCACCTGAAATGACAGAACTTGTCCCGGAGAAAGAGCCAGATTCAAAAGATCTGACGGATTCCTTTGAAGATCATTTTGTCATTAACAGAGCAGAACCGACAATGGATGTACAGGAAGAGATTCCGTTTGACGATGCACTGCACCTTGAACCGATACAGACACCCGCTTCCCGACAAGAAAACGAGATGAGTTCTGAACATGATCCGGCTGCGGATCCTATGATTGAAAATAGCCCGGAGATAAAACAGGAGCATTCCAGAAAAAGCAGCAAAAAAGATGCGCAGGCGGTTGCCGCAGAGACAGCCAGTGTAGAACAGACCATACGGGAACAGGAGCAAAAACCACGGCCGGTTTATCATACGCCTCCGCTGAATCTGTTAAAGAAGGGGAAGAAAGGCGGCGGTGATTCGGATGAACACCTTCGTGCCACGGCTTTAAAACTGGAACAGACACTACAGAATTTTGGAGTTGGAGTACATGTAACAAACGCAAGCTGTGGTCCATCTGTTACAAGATATGAACTTCAACCGGAACAGGGCGTAAAAGTAAGCCGGATTGTTGGACTTGCAGATGATATCAAGTTAAATCTTGCAGTTGCAGACCTGAGAATTGAAGCTCCAATCCCTGGTAAAGCCGCGGTCGGTATCGAAGTTCCGAACAGTGAAAATACAGCGGTTATGCTGGGAGATCTGTTGGAGTCAAAAGAATTCAAAAACAGTAAATCGCCAATTTCATTTGCAGTTGGTAAAGATATTGCCGGAAAGGTTGTTGTGACTGACATTGCCAAGATGCCGCATCTTCTTGTTGCAGGTGCAACGGGATCCGGTAAATCTGTCTGCATCAACACTCTGATCATGAGTGTTATTTATAAGGCAGATCCTGATGATGTAAAACTGATCCTTGTCGATCCAAAAGTTGTGGAACTAAGTGTATATAACGGAATACCACATCTGATGATTCCGGTTGTCACAGATATGAAGAAGGCGGCAGGTGCTTTGAACTGGGCAGTTGCTGAGATGGAAAAGCGTTACAAACTTTTTGCACAGTACAATGTACGTGATTTAAAGGGCTTTAACGAAAAGGTCAAGCATGGAGAAACCGGACCGGAGATTCAGAAAAAGCTTCCTCAGATTGTAATTATCATTGACGAGCTTGCTGATCTTATGATGGTTGCTCCGGGAGAAGTAGAAGGTGCTATCTGTCGTCTGGCACAGCTGGCCAGAGCAGCGGGACTTCATTTGATTCTTGCAACACAGAGACCATCTGTAAATGTTATCACCGGATTGATCAAAGCAAATATGCCTTCCCGAATTGCTTTTTCTGTATCATCAGGTGTCGATTCAAGAACAATTATCGATATGAATGGTGCTGAAAAGCTTCTGGGAAAGGGAGACATGCTCTTTTATCCATCCGGATATCCAAAACCTGTCAGGGTGCAGGGATCCTTCGTTTCAGACGAAGAAGTTCAAAAAGTTGTTGATTATTTGATTGACAAGAACGGAAATACCTCGTACAGTAATGAACTAGAAGAACAGATTTCAAGCAGCGCAGATCTTCCGGGTCAGGGAATGCTTCCGGGACAGCAGGACAGCGAGAACAGCAGGGATGTCTATTTTGCAGATGCAGGGAATCTGATCATCGACAAGGAAAAAGCATCGATTGGTATGCTTCAGAGGATGTTCAAGATTGGTTTCAACCGTGCTGCCAGAATTATGGATCAGCTATGTGAAGCCGGTGTTGTAGGTCCGGAAGAAGGAACAAAACCAAGAAAAGTGCTTATGACAAAAGAAGAGTTTGCAGAATATATGCAGAATCAGACTTCGTAAAATTTAAAAACACCAAAAGTGATACAAAGGAGAGGGAAAGATGAAAACAGATATTCAGATTGCACAGGAAGCAGAAATGAAACACATCAAAGAGGTAGCGGTACAGGCCGGTATTTCAGAAGATGAACTTGAATTTTATGGAAAATATAAGGCAAAACTTTCCGATGAACTCTGGAACAGAATCAAAGATAACGAGGATGGAAAGCTTGTACTTGTAACAGCAATCAATCCTACTCCGGCCGGAGAAGGTAAGACTACAACATCTGTAGGTCTCGGACAGGCATTTGCAAAACTTGGAAAAAAAGCAATGATCGCACTTCGCGAGCCATCTCTCGGACCATGTTTCGGAATCAAAGGTGGAGCAGCCGGTGGCGGATATGCCCAGGTCGTTCCTATGGAAGATCTGAACCTGCATTTTACAGGAGATTTTCATGCGATCACTTCAGCAAACAACCTTCTTGCAGCAATGCTCGATAATCATATCCAGCAGGGAAATACACTTGGTATTGATCCAAGACAGGTTGTATGGAAACGTTGTGTCGATATGAATGATCGTGTTCTCAGAAATATTGTTGTCGGACTTGGACGCAAAACAGACGGTATGGTCCGTGAAGATCATTTTGTCATTACAGTGGCATCTGAGATCATGGCGATCCTCTGTCTTGCAGATGATCTTGCTGATCTTAAACGCAGACTTGGAAGAATCATTGTTGCTTACAATTTCAAGGGAGAACCTGTTACAGCAGATGATCTTCAGGCAACAGGTGCTATGGCCGCACTTCTGAAAGATGCGATCAAGCCAAACCTGATCCAGACACTTGAGCATACACCGGCATTAGTACATGGCGGTCCATTTGCAAACATTGCACATGGCTGCAATAGTGTACGTGCAACAAAGATGGCTCTGAAGTTAAGTGACATCACTGTCACAGAAGCCGGATTTGGTGCAGATCTTGGCGCTGAGAAATTCTTTGATATCAAATGCCGTATGGCAGGTCTGAAACCAGACGCAGTAGTTTTAGTTGCAACAGTACGTGCATTAAAGTATAACGGTGGCGTTGCAAAGGCTGACCTTGCAGAAGAGAACCTGGATGCCCTTGCAAAAGGTATTGTAAATCTTGAGAAACATATTGAAAATATTCAGAAATACGGTGTACCGGTAATCGTTACACTGAATTCATTTGTAACAGATACAGATGCTGAAAATGCATTTATTGAAAAATTCTGTCGTGAACGCGGATGCGAGTTTGCCCTCTCTGAAGTGTGGGAGAAAGGCGGAGAAGGCGGTGTAGATCTTGCGCAGAAGGTTCTTGAAACACTTGAGACAAAAGAAAGTGATTTCCATACGCTTTATAATGATGAGCTTTCTCTGAAAGACAAGATCCGTACAATCGCGCAGGAGATTTACGGCGCACATGATGTTGTATATGAACCTGCAGCTGAGAAACAGCTCTCCAAGATTGAATCTATGGGATTTGGTTCTTTCCCGATCTGTATGGCAAAGAATCAGTATTCTCTTTCAGATGACGCTACAAAGCTTGGAAGACCTGAGAACTTTGATATTCATATCCGTGAAGTATATGTAAGTGCAGGAGCCGGTTTTGTTGTCGCACTGACAGGAGCTGTTATGACAATGCCTGGACTCCCAAAAGTTCCTGCTGCAAACGGAATCGATGTTACAGATGACGGAAAGATCACCGGACTTTTCTAAAGTTTTTTACGATTGGCTGCCGGTCATAGTAGTTTGTGACCGGCAATGCCAATTGTTTTCATGGAGTTAGATAATTAATTAAGGAGATACACATGGCACAGTTGATAGATGGTAAATTAATCTCTCAGCAGATTAAAGATGAGTTGAAAGAAGAAGTAGCACAGTTTAAGGCAAAAGGCATTGATATTTGCCTTGCTGTGATTCAGGTGGGAAGTGACCCGGCTTCTTCTGTATATGTCAGAAACAAGAAAAAGGCATGCGCCTATATCGGGGTAGAATCCAGATCATATGAACTTCCGGAAGAGACTTCGGAAGAAGAACTGATTAAGTTAGTAGAAGAATTAAATGCAGATGAAGGCGTAAATGGAATTCTTGTACAGCTTCCAGTACCGGATCATATTGATGAAGATAAGATCATCCGTACGATTTCACCCGATAAGGATGTAGATGGATTCCACCCTGTAAGTGTTGGAAGACTCTGGATCGGAGAAAAAGGATTTTTATCCTGTACTCCGGCCGGAATCATTCAGCTTTTGAAAAGATCTAATATTTCAATCGAAGGAAAAGAATGTGTGATCATTGGACGAAGCAATATCGTCGGTAAACCAATGGCAGCCCTTTTGCTTCGTGAAAACGGAACTGTAACCGTTGCACATTCCCGAACAAAAGATCTTAAAGAAGTAGCAAAACGAGCAGATATCCTGATTGTTGCAATTGGAAAAGAGCGTTTTATCACATCTGAATATGTCAAAGAGGGAGCTGTTGTCATCGATGTAGGAATGCATCGTGATGAAGCGAACCGCCTTTGCGGAGATGTTGATTTTGCGGATGTTGAACCTCATTCTTCTGCAATTACGCCGGTACCGGGCGGTGTTGGTCCAATGACAATTGCGATGCTGATGAATAATTGCGTTGAAACAGTTCGTAAATAGGAGGAGCTTGTAAATGAGGTGTACACATTGCGGAGCAAATATACCAGACAATCAGTTGATTTGTCCCGTATGCGGTGCTGAAGTACAGATTGTACCAGATTATAACCCTCTGGAAGACGTACTCGCACGCGAAGTGAAAGGCTCAGTAGCCGGAGCTACACGTCAGATCCAGGCAGATGTAGTCCGCAGGCAGAATGTGAGCCAAAACCAACAGAACAGAAATCGGCAAGATCAACGATCAAATCCCAATTCCACACGCGTCTTAAGCCAGGCGGAACTGGATAAAGTAAGAGAAGAGCGAAGAGAACAGCTACGACGCCAGAGAGCGCAAAGACAACGTCAGAAAACAGATGCAAAGCGTTATCAGGATGCCCGTCAGTCAGCAGAGAATCTGCGCCGGACATCTACTGAAAGCAGACGCCTGCAGCAGATCAAAAAACAAGAAGCTGCCAGAAAAAAACGCCAAAAATTACTTACGGTTTTTTTCCTGCTCATTCTTCTGGCTGGTGTCGGAATTTATATCGGATATCAGAATTCCTATACAGGCATGATCAAAAAAGGGAATGCCGCACTGCAGAACAGTAACTATACTTCTGCGGAAAATTATTTTAACAGAGCAATTATAAAAGATAAATCAAAGGCAGAGGCTTATGCCGGACTTGCTAATATCTATGTTGCCCAGGATGATCTGGACAGTGCTGAGAGCATCTATCTCAACGCACTGGAGACACAGCCATCGAATGTAAATCTCTATAAAGCCGCGGTAAAATTCTATGAGAAAACAGAACAGCCGAATAAGATTTCTGATCTCCTGCAGGATTGTGAAGATAAAAATGTGTTATCTGCTATGAATGATTATGTTTCTGCTGCTCCTGAATTCAGTTTGAAAGAAGGCACCTATGACGAAGTACAGCAGGTAACATTAACATCTGCTACAGGAGGAACGATTTATTATACAACAGATGGTTCTGATCCGACGGAGTCAAGTACAGAATACAAAGAAGCTGTTCTGCTTCAGTCCGAAGGTGACACGGAGATCCGTGCAATTGCAGTTAATAAAAAGGGAATACCAAGCGCTGTTTCCAGTGCAAAATATTCCATCGAATTTCCACTTGTAGACGCTCCGGCAGTTTCTCCATCAACCGGACAATATAGTACAGCCACTCAGATCACGATTACGGTGCCGGATGGATATACGGCATACTACACGTTGGACGGTTCAACTCCAACCGCATCTTCTGAGAAATATACTGACCCGATTGATATGCCAGAAAATTCACAGACAACTTTTTCAGCGATCCTCGTGAACGATAAAAATGGAAAAGCAACTGAAGTAACAACACGAAATTACATTACTACATATTAGCAAACTGTGTAAAGTAACTAGAAAGCAACCTTTATTTTGAAAAATGTTATGTAAATTTTCCAAAATAGGGTTGCTTTTTTTAGTATGCAGAGTTATAATAATATCTGTTAAAAAAATAACAATACTACATAAAAAAGGAGAGATTTGTTATGAGTAGATTTTGCTTACCAAGAGACATTTATCATGGAAAAGGATGTCTGGAAGAACTGAAAAACCTGAAAGGAAAGAAAGCCATTCTTGTAGTTGGTGGCGGTTCTATGAAACGTCAGGGATTCCTGGATAAAGCAGTTAATTATCTGAAAGAAGGCGGAATGGAAGTTCAGCTGTTTGAAGGTGTTGAACCAGATCCGTCAGTTGAGACTGTTATGAAAGGTGCAGAAGCAATGCGTGCTTTCGAGCCGGATTGGATCGTTGCTATGGGTGGTGGATCACCAATCGATGCAGCGAAAGCTATGTGGGCATTCTATGAGTACCCGGAGATCTCCTTTGAAGACCTGATCACACCATTCAGCTTCCCGGAACTGAGACAGAAAGCTAAATTTGCAGCAATTCCTACAACTTCAGGAACAGCTACAGAGGTTACAGCATTCTCAGTTATCACAAACTATCAGACAGGTGTGAAATATCCACTGGCTGACTTCAACATCACACCGGATGTTGCAATCGTTGATCCTGACCTTGTTGCAGGACTCCCGGTTAAACAGGTTGCATATACAGGTATGGATGCTCTTACACATGCAATTGAAGCATATGTATCCACACTGAACGGACCTTTCACAGATCCACTTGCACTGCAGGCAATTGAGATGGTTCTTGATTATCTGCCAGGATCTTACAAATGTGATATGGTTGCAAGAGAGCAGATGCATTATGCACAGTGCCTTGCAGGAATGGCATTCTCTAATGCATTACTTGGTATCGTTCATTCAATGGCTCATAAAACAGGTGCTGCATTCTCTACAGGACATATTCCGCACGGATGTGCTAACGCAATTTACCTTCCATACGTTATCAAATACAACGCAAAAGACGTTGTAGCTGCAAAACGTTATGCTGAAATCGCACGCAGAATGGGACTTGCCGGAACATCTGAGCAGGCTCTGATCAACAGCCTTGTTGAGAAGATTGATGAGTTCAATGTAAGACTGAACATTCCTAAGACTCTGAAAGACTTCGGAATCAATGAAGAAGAATTCAAAGAAAAAGTTGACAAGATTGCAGAACTGGCTGTAGGAGATGCCTGTACAGGATCCAACCCACGTGCAATCGATCCTGCTGCTATGGCTAAACTTCTTACATGTACATACTACGGAACAGAAGTTGATTTCTAAAATCAAAAATTAATAAAGGTTTCAGTGTTCTTATAAAATAAGATAACGCTGTAAACTTGTCTTAAACAATACGGGTAGATGCATGAAATTGTGTGTCTGCCCGTATGTTTTACTTGAATTCATAGCTGAAGTGTCGTATTATTAACAAAGAGCGAGTTGTTATTGTTTACACAATGTTTGAAGACAATAACGTCGATTTATTTACAAGGAGGAGAAACATGTATAAGATATTAAAAGCTGAAAAACTGGCTGATAAGATTTATCTGATGGATGTTCATGCACCACGTGTAGCAAGCCACTGTCAGCCTGGTCAGTTTGTCATCGTTAAAATGGACGAGAAAGGCGAACGTATTCCGCTGACAATCTGTGATTATGACAGAGAAGCAGGAACAATCACAATCGTCTTCCAGGAAGTTGGAGCTTCTACAACGAAAATGGGGGAACTTAAAGCAGGAGACAGTTTCCGTGACTTCACGGGTCCACTCGGATGCGCTTCTGAGTTTGTTCATGAAGACCTTGAGTCCCTTAAGAATAAGAAGATGCTGTTTGTAGCCGGTGGAGTTGGGGCTGCTCCGGTTTACCCACAGGTAAAATGGTTGAAAGCACACGGAATCGATGCTGATGTTATCGTTGGTGCTAAGACAAAAGATATGCTGATCCTTGAAGATCAGATGGAAGCTGTTGCAGGCAACTACTACCCATGTACAGATGACGGTTCTTACGGACACGCAGGAATGGTTACAACTATGGTAGAAGAACTTGTAAACAGCGGAAATAAATACGATGTCTGCGTTGCAATCGGACCGATGATCATGATGAAATTCGTCTGTCTCTTAACAAAGAAACTTGAGATTCCGACAATCGTCAGCATGAACCCGATCATGGTAGACGGAACAGGTATGTGTGGTGCCTGCCGTCTTCAGGTTGGTGATGAGATCAAATTTGCATGCGTTGACGGACCAGAGTTCGACGGACACCTTGTTGACTTTGATCAGGCAATGAAGAGAAGCCAGATGTACAAATCTGAAGAAGGACGCGCAATGCTGAAACTTCAGGAAGGCGATACACATCACGGCGGATGCGGACATTGTGGAGGTGACGAATAATGGCTGATATGATGAAAAAAGTACCTGTAAGAGAGCAGGATCCAAAAGTACGTGCAACAAACTTTGAAGAAGTTTGTCTCGGTTATAACAAAGAAGAAGCAATGGAAGAGGCTACAAGATGCCTTAACTGTAAGAATGCAAAATGTATCCAGGGCTGTCCTGTATCCATCAACATTCCAGCATTTGTCCAGCAGGTAAAAGAAGGAAATATCGAAGAAGCTTACAAGATCATTGGTAAATCCAGTGCACTTCCGGCTATCTGTGGACGTGTTTGCCCACAGGAATCCCAGTGTGAAGGAAAATGTATCCGTGGAATCAAAGGTGAGCCTGTTTCTATCGGAAAACTGGAGCGTTTCGTTGCTGACTATGCACTTGAGAACGATATCAAACCAGAAGGCGCAGAGACTATGAACGGTCACAAAGTAGCTGTTATCGGTTCTGGCCCGTCCGGACTTACATGTGCCGGAGACCTTGCAAAACTCGGATATGATGTAACAGTATTCGAAGCATTACATGAGCTCGGTGGAGTACTTGTATATGGTATTCCTGAGTTCCGTCTTCCAAAACAGAAAGTCGTTGCGAAAGAGATCGAGAAAGTAAAAGAGCTCGGTGTTAAATTCGAGACAAACGTTGTTATCGGTAAATCCACAACCATCGATCAGCTGATGGAAGAGGAAGGATTCGAGGCAGTATTTATTGGATCCGGTGCAGGACTTCCAATGTTCATGGGAATTCCGGGAGAGAATGCAAACGAAGTATTCTCCGCAAATGAATACCTGACAAGAAGTAACCTGATGAAAGCTTTCCGTGAGGATTACGACACACCGATCGCTGCCGGTAAGAAAGTAGCCGTTGTTGGTGGTGGTAACGTAGCTATGGATGCTGCAAGAACAGCTCTTCGTCTCGGCGCAGAAGTTCATGTAGTATACAGAAGAAGTGAAGCAGAGCTTCCTGCAAGAGCAGAAGAAGTTCATCATGCAAAAGAAGAAGGAATCATCTTCGATCTTCTTACAAATCCGAAGAAGATCAATGTTGACGAGAACGGTAATATCACAAGCATGACAGTGATCAAGATGGAACTTGGTGAGCCAGATGCATCCGGAAGAAGACGTCCGGTTGAAGTTGAAGGATCTGAGTATGACATCGAAGTAGATACAGTTATCATGTCTCTTGGTACATCACCGAACCCGCTGATTTCTTCTACAACAAAAGGTCTGGAGACAAACCGCAGAAAATGTATCGTTGCGGAAGAAGAGAACGGACAGACATCTAAAGAAGGCGTATTTGCCGGTGGAGATGCTGTTACAGGAGCTGCTACAGTTATCCTTGCTATGGGAGCTGGTAAAGCAGGTGCCAAAGGTATCGATGAATATCTGAGAAATAAATAATTGAAGGAAGATTGTACATAGGAGCGTAAGCTTCTTTGAGAAAATCGGAATTTAAAAATATCCTGACAGGATACAGAAAACTCTGTGCTTGTCAGGATATTTTTTAAATAACTGGAAATTTCAAGGTAATAGAGTAAGTATCGGATTCAATATTTACCTGACAAAGTCCATGCATCTGATGCATCATCGCATGTATATTTTTGACACCAATACCTGTCCCGTGTACAAATTGATCAGGAACAGCGATCGTATTTTGGATGGTAATACAGGCAAATGTCTTAGTGTATTCAGAAATCAGAAAAACCGGCAGATCAGGATGGGCATATTTTTTAATATTAGAAACAAGATTATCAATAATCCGTCCAGCAAAATCTGTGCATATTTGTATCTGTACCTGTTCCCAGTGGAGTTTTTCTATAGAAACATGATATCCATCCATTTCCAGCAATCCACATAGTTCGGAAAGGTATTCTCCTAATGCATATTCTACATTTTCCGGCTCCTCTAATTTCATAGGATTCTCTGAATTGATTAGAAAAAAATCAAAGAGCTGGTTAGATAAATCACGTATCTGTGTTGTCTTGGCATAAGCTTTACTAATGTAGTCTGTGCATTCATTCAAGGAATTTTGCTTTCTGGCAATTTCTAAAAATGTCATAAGACCAGTTAAAGGTGTTCTTAAGTCATGAGCCATACTAAGTACAAGCTGGTCCTGGGCAGATTTCATTTGAGCTTCCTTTAGTTGCTTTTCAATCAAGGAAAGACGCATTTCGTTTAAGCCATGTGCAAGAGTGGCCAATTCATCATTTCCCTTTATGGGAATTTCGTAGTCTAATGCACCCGATTCAATTTGTGTTACACCAGAACTTAGCTGTTGAATATAGTTCACCTTTTTTCCGATTCCAATAGCGAAAAGTAAGATCCATAGAAAAATACTGATAAATGCGGCAGCTATATAGTATAACAGATAATACTTCAATTCATAATTCGCATAAATGTAAACGTCTGCATCTCCATCAGAAAAAGATACAGTATGAAAATATTGCCAATTGTAATGTAAAGTATCCGATTCAGAAGTATTTCCCAGAACGATAGAGTTTGAATAGGTACTGTCATAGATTAATACTCGTTCGCGAGAAATAGTAAAATGCCGAATTCCCTTTTGATGAGCCCAATCGCCAAGTTGGTCGGTATCTGTTGCAGCAAGCTTTTTCTTATGAACAAATTCTGTGAGCTCATTAATGTACGATGTTTCTGAATTATAGATGAAATTTGAACTGGCAAAATATTCACTTAGCAAAGTTGTTCCTACCTGAAAAAGGATCAAAAAGAGAATAAAAGCTGCTGCAAAACCAGATAAAACTAAGAAAATGATTTCTTTCGTAAGACTGTTGCGTTTTAATTTAACCAAGACGATACCCCTTTCCCCAAACAGTTTGAATAATTTTAGGCTTTTGAGGATTTTCTTCAATTTTTGTCCGAAGATTTCTTATATGTACCATAATAGTATTAGCCGAAGTACTTATAAAAGGTTCTTCCCAAATACTTTCATAGAGATTTTGAAGAGAAAATATTTTAGTGGGGTACTGTATTAATAAAAGCAATATTTTGTACTCTATTTCGGTTAATTGAATTTCATTCCCTTGTTGGAACACAATGTTTTTTGTAGAATTGATGCGTATCTGATGGGTTTCAATCCACTCTTCTTTCTGAATTTGCAATATTTCTCGATCATAAACCTGATGACGGCGCAGAAGAGCTCTGACTCTTGCGAAAAGTTCAGTATAAGAGAATGGTTTTATAAGATAATCATCTGCTCCGGCCATAAATCCAATTAATTTGTCAGATTCTTTTGATTTGGCAGTTAAAAAAAGAATCGGAACATAAGAAATTTTTCTGATTTCTTCACAAGTCTTCAATCCTGAGATGCCAGGCATCATAATATCGAGAATAACTAGATTTGTGTGCGAAGTGAGTTTTTTCAGTCCATCTGCACCGTTTGAAGCTTCTTCAACGGAATAACCTTCTCCTTCCAATAAAATTTTTACTCCTTCTCGAATATCTTTGTCGTCCTCAATGATTAATATATTTTTTTCCATGAATGTCTCCTAATATTTATTATTGTAAAAAATTTAAGATAAAAGCATTGAACTATACTGTCTGCTGATTAGTTACTACCCAAAACATACTATGAAAAGTAGTGCAGAGCGCTCTATATTTTATGCATTTTATAAATTAGTAGGCTTATTTATAATACCATAACAATGAATAGGAGAGAATAGACTTAAGAATTCTTCAGATTTCTTAAGATGAAACTTAAGGAGTTTTTGATAAATTAAAGAAGAATTAATTGGTTCACCGGGAAATTCAGTTAGTTACATTGGAAGATTATGTGATGAAGGAGAGCGAAAATAATGAAGATAGCTATACTCAAGTGGGTGAAATTTTGGTTGGGACATTAAATATGAAAAGAGCAATGCAAGAAATTATTAGAATTTTATTAATATTAACTATTCAAATTCTGATTAGCGTTCTTTTATCTTGTTTAATAGATGAAAAATGGAATTTTAAAAACCTATTTTGGAATTATGGTTTTATAATATTTTGGAGTAGTTATATTGTTGTTAGTATAAGCATTAGAATTGCAAAAAAATAAGAAATAGAATAACGAGGAAGGTAAGAATATGATAAATTTGATTTACACAGTCATAAATATTGCATTAATTATAGTTATTGTAGCTCTTATTATTTATTTTATAAGAAAGAAAAATAGATAAATATTGTAAAGGACAAAAAACTCTATAGATATTTTGAATGTATTAGCTTTTCGACCCGAAAACTGAACTGTTACCCATTTTATCAGCAATTTTGCTCAAATTAGATGACAACCTATTCGAAGATATGGTAAAATAATAAGCCAAATGTTTGCAATAAACCTAAGAAGCAAAAATCTATTTTGGGGGAAATATAAAACATATGACGAATTATAAGAGCAATGACAACAGATTTGATGGAAGATGTTTCCTTGAAGACATTGAGATAAAGTTAGAAAAACGACTGGAAGAAATCAGGCAGTCTCTCTCTGATGGACAGAAAGAGATTGATAACATGCAGGAATATTACTGGGAAAACTATACGGAGATGGATGAGTATGGTTACGAAGATTATGATAATCAGCAGGCACTTCTGCATCAGGTCAACGCTAATAATGAGAAGCTGCAATTAAAACATAGATTTGAGAAAATGTTAGATGCACCTTTTTTCGGACGTGTTGATTTTATGTATGACGGAGATGACGAACCGGAACCGTTTTATATTGGAATCGGAAATTTCGCTGAAAAGAACGGCATGCAACCATTGATCTACGACTGGAGAGCTCCGGTCAGCAGTTTGTTTTATGATTATGATAAAGGGCCGGCAAGCTATGAGGCTCCTGCCGGAAGACTGGATGGAGAGATCCTTTCAAAATGGCAGTTTAAGATCCAGAATGGAGAACTTGTCTATGCCTTTGAGAGTGATACAAAGATCGATGATGATATACTGAAAAAAGAACTTGGAACAAACAGTGATGTAAAATTAAAAAATATCGTCCGCACGATCCAGAAAGAACAGAATGCAATTATCCGAAATACAAAAGATCGAATCCTTGTAATCCAGGGGGCTGCCGGAAGTGGAAAAACTTCAATTGCTTTACACCGAATCGCATATCTTTTATATCATGAACGTGACAATCTGAAATCATCCAACATACTGATTCTTTCACCGAACAGTGTATTTGCAGATTATATCTCACATATTCTTCCGGGATTAGGGGAAGAGAATATCCGTGAGATGAGTTTTGATCTCTACGCCTACAAAGAGCTTCGGAAAGGTGTTTCTGCTGATTGCGAAGACAGATATGATCAATTAGAACGCAGAATGAGATTTCCAGATCAAGAATCACAGGATCGTTTTGACTGGAAACAATCAAAAGCTTTCATTGGTGAGATCGAAGGATTTCTTGCAGTTTTAGAAGACCGTCTGATTGAGTTTAAGGAAGTCTATTTCCGCGGGATGACATTGACGGAAGAAGAAATGATTGAACTGTTTTATTTCAAATTTACAGAGACTCCTCTTTTAAATCGTATGGATGCCATAAAAGATTATTTCATTGATTCCTGGGAAACTTTAAACGGAAGAAATATTTCAGATGATGATCAAGAAACACTTCAGATAAAATTCGATAAGATGTACAAAACAAAAGACATTTATGCCATCTATAATTGGATGTTAGAAGACTGCGGATGTAATTTGCTGCCAGACGTCCCTTATGAGAAAAGAAAATTACCATATGAGGATGTATTTCCTATGCTGTATCTGAAATATCGCCTGTCAGGTGGCAATTCTACTCATAAGAATATCAAACATTTAGTAATCGACGAGATGCAGGATTATTCTTATCTGCAATATACAATTTTAGAAATGCTATTCCACTGCAGAATGACAATTCTTGGAGACCGTGCACAGACCCTGGATACAAAGCAACAGGATGTATTGAGATTTCTTCCCAAATTACTTGGACGTGAGATCCGAACGATTGAGATCAAAAAGAGTTACCGGAATACATTAGAAATTGCCCGGTATGCAGAAAAAGTCAGTGGAGTATCTGATCTTGAGTTACTGGACCGCCATGGAAAAGAAGTAGTAGAAAAGACATTTAACACAGATACGGAATTGCTTGATGAACTTGTCTGTCATTTAAAATGTCCGGGAGACTTTGAAACTGCTGCCCTGATCACAACAACAGAAGAGGAAGCTTTTGACTTAAGCCGTCTCCTGAAACTGCGTGGTATCAATGTATCCTATGTGGATCGTAACAGTTCCGCATTTAAGAAAGGTCTCACAGTAACGACATTTTATCTCGCAAAAGGGCTGGAATTTGACCAGGTTTTCGCACTTCGCGGTGCAAAAGAAAATCCGCTTAAAAATCAAGCGGAATATATCTGCGCAACAAGAGCTCTTCACGAACTCTATATTTATGAAATTACTGACAGCTTATCAAAATAACAGTTGACAGGCATGTATGATTAAAATTTATTCAGAAAGAACAGGAAAATGAAGATTACATTAATAACCGTAGGAAAGATAAAAGAAAAATATCTGCGAGATGCGATCGCAGAATACAGCAAGCGATTAAGCCGTTACTGCAAACTGGAGATTATAGAAGTAGCTGATGAAAAGACACCTGACCATGCAAGTGATGTCATGGAAAATACAATTCGTGACAAAGAAGCTGAACGCATTATGAAATATGTAAAAGAGGATGCCTATGTGATCACGCTTGAGATTAACGGAAAACTTATTAGTTCCGAAGAACTTTCTGCAAAGATCAATCAGCTTGGAATCCAGGGAACCAGTCATATTATATTTATCATTGGTGGATCCATTGGTTTGGGCAAAGAAGTGCTCGCAAGATCGGACTATGCATTAAGCTTTTCCAAGATGACCTTTCCACACCAGTTGATGAGGGTCATTCTGTTGGAGCAGATATACAGAAGTTATCGGATCATCAACGGTGAACCTTATCATAAATAGAAATCTGTCACAGAAAACAACTGGTATAGGACATCGTGATACATTCATATACTGATGACAAAGGATTTTTATATAAAAACTTCAATGAACAGAGAGCAGATCAAAGAAAAGATGATATCCGCAATGGATCTCCCAAAAGATGTGATTCAGAATGCTTCTGTTATAACCATTTTAGGACGAAATGAATTATGCATTGAAAATTATCGGGGCATTATTGAATACACAGATGCACTGATCCGTGTGCAGACGCGGGCAGGACAGATCCGGATCCAGGGAAAACGACTCCGGATTCAATACTACACAAATGATGAGATGAAAGTAACTGGAGCATTATCATCTTTAGAATTTACCGAGGGGAGGAATCCGGAGTGATTCATTGCCTGATCCGCTACTTGTCCGGTTATGTGAAGATTCAGATCAAAGGATACTCCCCAGAACGATTTCTGAATCTCTGCTGTTATCACCGCATCCGATTCTGGGGATTGACCCGAATCGGAACAAATTATGAATTATACTTGAGTTTATCTGATTTTCGGAAGATTCGTCCTTATGTCAGAAAAACACATACAAAAGTCATACTAAAAAAACGGTATGGCTTTCCTTTTTTTCTTTCTCGCTACCGAAAAAGAAAACTATTCTTTATCAGCATCTTCCTATGCATTTTTCTAATTGATTGTTACTCGCAATTTCTATGGGATATTCATTTTCAGGGAAATAAAAGATGGACCGACACGACCTTGACAACGTTTCTGAAAGAAGAGGGGATTTATCCTGGAATGCAAAAGAAAAATGTAGATTGTCAGGGGATTGTCAAAGCCCTTCGAAAGGAATATAATGATATCGTTTGGGTATCTGCTTCTCTTGATGGCAGCCGGTTAAAAATACAGATAAAAGAAAATGAAGATGCGCTTCCTATCATCTCATCTACTCAGACAGATTCTTTACCTGCTGATCTTGTTGCTTCTACTGATGGAATCATTACAAAATTAATTACACGCACCGGCATTCCTCAGGTACATATCGGGGATTCTGTAACGAAAGGAACTTTACTTGTATCTGGGCGGATTGACATCCTGAATGACAGTGGTGAAATTACCGGATATCAATATACGCATGCCGATGCAGATATTTTCGCTGATACACAGACTTCTTATCTAGATACAATTTCCTGTTATCATAATAAAAAAGTATATACAAAAGAAACAAAAAAGTCCGGATTTATTCAAATCGGATCTGTCCGGTTAGAAACATGGAAACCAAAAATATCTGACACTTCTGAAAAACTTTGTATAGAGCATCAGTTAAAAC
>ERZ791773.201-NODE-201-length-33473-cov-23.477527_pt1 | contig 33473 bp, 25 predicted proteins | sample MGYA00509948_ERZ791773 | MGnify/ENA primary metagenome ERZ791773 (study PRJEB30046, sample SAMN00791987) | human gut metagenome | study: EMG produced TPA metagenomics assembly of the A metagenome-wide association study of gut microbiota in type 2... | reverse complement strand
CGGCCAGCTTCTTTCGCAGATTGGAAACGGTATTTGCCACGACCTTTAAGGTGTCGTCACAGTTTTGTCCCCACACAACACGGAAAAGCTCTTCTTTTGAGAAGATTTGTCCTTCGTGGGAGGCAAGCATCAGCAGCAAATCGAACTCCAGTCGTGTAAGGGAGACTTTTCTGCCGTTGCACGACACTTCGTGGGCCATTCCATCCAGTGTAAGCTCCGGAAGAACCAACTTCTCCCATGAATCAATGGATATTTGCTCTGCCTCGATGTGCTCTCGTTCCAGAAGCATTCGGATCTTCTGCTCCAATTCCGGGTCAGGCTGTCGGGTTTTTATAACGATCATGGCAAACTCCTGCGTGTATTTTACTCTGCGGCGGTATCCATTTCCCGGAGCAGGTTTACCATCTCGATGGCACTGACTGCGCAGTCATAGCCTTTATTACCTGCTTTGGTACCTGCCCGTTCGATGGCCTGTTCGATGTTTTCGGTGGTTAGAACACCAAAGAGCACGGGAACTCCGCTTTCCAGTGAAACCGTGGCAATGCCTTTGGAAACCTCATTGCACACATAGTCGTAATGGCTGGTAGAGCCGCGAATCACGGCACCAAGGCAGATCACAGCATCATACTTTCCGCTTTTTGCCATTTTAGAGGCAACCAGTGGGATTTCAAAAGCACCCGGAACCCATGCAACATGAACATCAGCGTCCTGCACATCGTGCCGGAGCAGACCGTCCATTGCTCCGCTCAGAAGTTTGGACGTGATAAACTCGTTAAAACGGGCTGCTACGATACCGATCTTGATATTCTGAGAAACCAGCTTGCCTTCAAACGTTTTCATTCTTAAATACCTCTTTCGTTGTTAATATTCCAGAATATGTCCCATCCGTGCCTGCTTCGTTTTCAGGTAAAACAGGTCATATGGGGTCGCCATCATCTGAATGGGTACGCGCTCGGAGATCTCCAGCCCAAACTCGGAGAGCTGATATACTTTGTCTGGGTTATTGGTAAGCAGGCGCAGGCTTTTTACGCCAAGTTCCCGGAGGATCTGCGCGCCGAGATAATACTCCCGTTCATCTCCATGGAACCCCAGAGCGAGATTGGCTTCCAGCGTATCCATGCCCTGCTCCTGAAGCTCATAGGCACGCAGCTTATTGATCAGACCGATGCCCCGGCCTTCCTGCCGCATATAAAGCAGGATGCCCCGGCCTTCTTTTTCGATCTGTGTCATGGCGGCGGCCAGCTGCTGGCCGCAATCGCAGCGCAAGGAGCCGAACGTATCGCCTGTCAGGCATTCGGAGTGGACGCGGCACAAAACATCCTTTCCATCGCCAATGTCGCCCTTTACCAGTGCAATGTGGTGTTCTCCGTTCAGGCGGCTCACAAAGCCGTATGCTTTGAAGGTGCCATACTTGGTAGGCAGGTTCACCGCTGTCACCTGATCGACCAGTTTATCGTGACACTTGCGGTACTCCTGTAAATCACGGATGGTGATGAATTTGATCTGGAAACGCTCTGCCAGCTTTGCCAGTTCAGCGGTGCGCATCATCGTGCCATCCTCCCGCATGATCTCGCAGCACAGGCCGCATTCTTTCAGCCCTGCCAGACGGCACAGGTCAACGGTTGCTTCCGTGTGACCATTGCGCTCCAGTACACCGTTCTTTTTTGCCAGAAGGGGGAACATATGGCCCGGTCTGCGGAAATCTTCTGCTTTTGCGTGGTCGTCCACACAAGCCATCGCCGTAATGGAACGCTCTGCGGCAGAAATGCCCGTAGAAGTAGAAACGTGGTCGATGGACACAGTAAATGCCGTTTCATGGTTGTCGGTATTATGCTGCACCATCTGCGGAAATTGCAGCTTCCGGACAAAGACTTCGGACATCGGCATGCAGATCAGACCTTTGCCGTGGGTCGCCATAAAGTTGATGTTTTCAGTGGTGGCAAATTCGGCAGCACAGATGAAGTCCCCCTCGTTTTCACGGTCGGGGTCATCCGTTACCAGAATGATTTTTCCTTGTTTCAGGTCTTGCAAAGCTTCGGGAATGGTATTGAAGTTCATCCTAAACTCTCCTTAAAAGCCGCAGCGCAGCAGTATTTCTTTTGTGAGCGTGTTTTGTTTCGGTGCTTCTGATGGAAGCAGCTTCTCGATATATTTTCCGATAACATCGGTTTCCAGATTGACAAAATCCCCTTTGTGCCGCTGGTTCAGGTTCGTCTGACAGACGGTGTGCGGTATCGTGGACACGGAAAAGCCCGTAGGTTCCACCGCAGCCACGGTCAGGCTGATACCGTCTATTGTGATAGAGCCTTTTTCAACGACATAGCGAAGGATCGCAGAATCTGCATGAATGGTGTACCAGATGGCCGTATCGTCTTTTCGGATATTAGCAATGCGTCCGACGCCATCCACATGGCCTGCTACGATGTGTCCGCCAAAACGTCCGTTGGCCGGCATGGCACGTTCCAGATTGACCGCACTTCCAACGGTGAGCTGTGCAAGCGCAGAGCGGTTCAAGGTTTCGTGCATGACATCTGCAGCAAAGCCGTCCGGGAAGAGCTGCCTGACGGTCAGGCAGATGCCGTTGACGGCGATGCTGTCACCGATCCTGGTTTCTTCCAGAACCGTTTTTGCACGAACAGTCAGCACGGCGGAATGCTGTCCTCGATTGATGGATTTTATTGTTCCGACTTCTTCCACGATTCCGGTAAACACGGGTACTCCACCTCACTTTCGATCAGGAAATCTTCGCCAAGCTGTTCCAATCGGCTGTTCTTCAGGCGGAATGCAGCATCCGGAAACGAAACACCTGCACCCTCAATGGGTGCTTTGGCATCCCTACCTCCGAACAGCTTCGGGGCAATGTAAGCCTGTACCTGCTGCACAATGCCACTTTCCAGTGCAGACCAGTTCAAGGTCCCACCGCCTTCCACCAGAATACTGTCGATCTGCTCTTGTCCCAGCCGCTCCATCAGCTGCGGAAGATCTACATGACCGCATCGTTCTTCCAGACAAAGGACCCGGCACCCGGCCTGTTGATATGCCGCCTGCTTCTCTGGGTCGCCGCAGCAGGTCGCAAGAATGGTGGGGACCTGTTTGGCGGTCGTGACTACCTGTGATTGCAGCGGTGTCCGCAAATGTGTATCACAGATGATCCGGACGGGATCACGGCCACCCGCTATCCGGCAGGTCAGCAGCGGGTCATCTGCCAGAATGGTTCCGACTCCCACCATAATGCCGCGGAATCGGTGTCGCTGCCGTTGAACATGATTCCGGGCAATTTCCCCGGTGATCCATTTGGAAGCGCCTGTGTATGTGGCGATTTTTCCGTCCATCGTCATGGCGTATTTCATGGAAACGAAGGGGCGTTTTGTGGTGATATAGTGGAAGAACACCTTGTTCAGCGCATCGCATTCCTCTTGCAGAACATTTTCGGTCACATCTATGCCGTGTGCGCGCAGGATTGCAATTCCTTTTCCGGCTACCAGCGGATTCGGGTCAGCGGAACCCACGACCACCCGGTGAATGCCCGCGTCCAGAATCGCATCCACGCAGGGCGGCTGCTTTCCGTAATGGCAGCACGGCTCCAATGTCACATACATGGTCGCTCCCTGCAGATCTTCGGTGCAGGATGCCAGCGCATTGCGCTCCGCATGAGCCTGACCGTATTTCTGGTGCCAGCCCTGTCCGATGATCCTGCCCTCTTTTACGACCACGGCACCCACCATCGGGTTGGGCGATGTCCACCCGCAGCCCTTTTTTGCAAGCTGCAAAGCCAGACGCATATAGTCTTTGTCGTTCATCGTGTTGCCTCCAAAAGAAAAAGCCCTGAACAAAAACGTTCAGGGCAACCCGAAAAAACACAAGGGATCCTTGTGCAAAAAAGAAAGCTCCAGAATGCAAACGCATCCCAGAGCAGCCTCCACAAGCGCAGGACCGTACGGGTTCTGCACTTGATATCTTCTTTCATCCAGACTGTACTGTCGGCTTCGGAGTTTCACCGAATCATGCCTTACGGCTCGTGGGCTGTACCACCGGTAGGGAATTGCACCCTGCCCTGAAGATTTCTGATTCAATTACAGCGGCATTATAGCACGGCTTCTTTCGGATTGCAAGGGCATTCTGCAAACCGGGACGAAACCGGGATGAAGATGGTTTGAGGGTGGGAATGAAACTTTTTGGCTGTTGTTGCCTTGTCAAGAGGGCTGGCACTGTCCAGCCCTCTCTCTTTTTTCTAAAGTTTTCATTTTGTTGACACGGCTCGATTTTTGTGGTAATCTATCCCAACAATTGAATATAACATATTTTTACATATTCGTTCAGACCCTGCGGGGCTGAACATCTTGGCTTTCAGCCGTTACATAACCGACTAGCATGACCTTCCAGAAAAAGCGAAGGCAGGGCTGGTCTGTTTTGTGACGGCTTTTTTATTGCTGTTTTGCCCGTTGCACCTTGAAAACCGCATGACCGTCTGCATGGGATACCCGGCGATGAACCCGTAAGGGAGAGCCGGAAAACGCCGCCGGAGGGGGGCAGGAAAGCCATGCAGAGAGAACGGCAATTCACCTCATGTGGTCAAAATGAGCACATGAGGTGAAACGGACGTTTATCTACTCGTTGCGGCAGGAGAAATCAATGTAGACAAATTGTCCACATTGATTTGCCGTAACCCAAAGGACGTTTATCCACCTGTTGCAGCAGAGAAAATCCATGTGGCCAAATTGACCACATCGTTTTCCGTAGCGCCAACGAAAGGATGGAATGCCTATGAGTAATTTTACCCCCGCATGGTTCAAGAAGGGCTTTTTCAACGAATCCCTGTTCTGTGACGATTTTCTGAGCACCCATCAACTGCTTTACTCGAATGGTGCATTTTTCACCCCCGGACGGACGAATGGTGGACCCCATGCCTCTGCGGTGTGAGATCTTCGAGATGATGCGTGAATACGTTGGGGCGAACCTCGCCAAGAAGGTCACCAATGTGGTGGATGTGCTGAAGCTGGCGGCACAGGTGGAGGACTTTCCGCCTGTCACCGACCGTATCGCACTGGCAAACGGCACCCTGTATCTGGACGGTACCTTTCAGGAGGGCAAGCCGGAGATCGTGCGCAACCGCCTGCCTGTCAAGTATGACCCGAAAGCCGCCCAGCCCGTCCATTGGCTGCGGTTTCTGTCCGACCTGCTCTACCCGGAGGACATCCCCACAGTGCAGGAGTTCATCGGCTACTGCCTGATCCCCAGCAACAAGGGCCAGCGCATGATGGTCATCAAGGGCAGCGGCGGCGAGGGCAAGTCGCAGATCGGTGTGGTGCTGTCCCGGCTGTTCGGCTGCAACATGAAGGATGGCAGCATCGGCAAAATTTCGGAGAACCGCTTTGCCCGTGCCGATCTGGAGCACACCCTGCTCTGCGTGGACGACGATATGCGGATGGAAGCCCTGCGCCAGACCAACTATGTCAAGTCCATCGTGACCGCACAGGGGCAGATGGACTTGGAGCGCAAGGGCAAGCAGAGCTATCAGGGTTGGATGTACGCCCGCCTGCTGGCGTTCAGCAATGGCGATTTGCAGGCATTGTATGACCGCTCGGACGGTTTCTATCGTCGTCAGCTCATCTTGACCACCAAGGATAAGCCCCTGTCTCGTGTGGATGACCCGGACATTGCCGAGAAGATGGCGGCAGAGGTCGAGGGCATCCTGCTGTGGGCATTTGAGGGCTTGCAGCGGCTGGTGAAGAATGGCTTCCAGTTCACCGAGAGTGACCGTGCCAAGCGCAACCGGGAACTGGTGAAGCGGGACAACAACAATGTGTTTGATTTCCTTGAATCCGAGGGCTACATCCGCCTGAAGGCGGATGCCTGCACCAGCTCGAAAGAGCTGTATGAGGTCTATCGAATGTGGTGTGAGGAGAACAGCCTGAATGCGATCAAGGCACGAGGGTTCAGCGATGCGCTGATCGCCAACCAGCGCAGGTATAATCTGGAATCCACCAACAACATCGTCAATTCGTCCGGGCGGCGTGTCCGGGGCTTTGTGGGCATCGAAGCCCTTGTGCAGCCCGACCTCATCCCAAATGGCTGGCGGGCATGACCCGCATAAAGGAGAATATGGGCGTTTTGCTGCGTACGTGCGTACGCGGCAGCTGCCCTCTCTCCGTACGCACGTACGCAGCAATTGACCGAAAACGCACTTTATAGGGGTGTTGTTGGCAGGATGTCAAATTGACAGCTTGCCAAATCAACGGGTCAAAATGACCCGTTGAAAAAGCCGGACGAGCTGGTGGGCAGGGATTCGCAAATCTTTGACCGCCAGCTTGTTCGGCTGTAAATCAAGTGCCGCCATGTGGCACCTGATTGCACCTCTCCCGCAGGAGACGTTCCCCATCGGAGAGTCCTCGAAGAGCCCACTACACTTTGCAGCCCATAGGGATGAAAGTGTCATAGTGGGTTATTACACTTCCGAAGAAGTGCATCTTCGTTCCCCGTCACCTCTCGATGAGCCTTGAAAGGAGGGATGCCCTTTGGCAAGAAACGATGGCATCGACCGCACAAGCGTCCGAAATCTCGCCGTTTCGGACAAGGCTGTTGGCAACACCCAGCAGCACAATGAACGCGAAAAGGACAGCTATCGGAACCCCGACATTCTTCCCCACCGCACCGAATGGAACGTCCATTTCAAGAAGCCCACCGCCAGCTACACCGACCTGTTCGCCCAGATGGAAGCTGCTGGCACCATTTCCACCCGTGGCCTGAAACCGGATGCCACCCACTACTGTGAGCTTATCTTTGATGTTAACTCCGCCTATTTTGACAACCATGGCGGCTACGAGTTCGCCAAGCAGTTCTATGCGGATGCCTATAAAGCCGCTGTCCAGATCGTAGGTGGTGAGCAATATATCCTCTCTGCCGTCATGCACGCCGATGAGATCAACCGTGCCATGACCGAGGCACTAGGCAGGGAGGTCTACCACTACCACCTCCATGTGGTCTATGTTCCTGTGGTGGAAAAGCAGATCCTGTGGTCGAAACGCTGCAAGGACAAGGCTCTGGTCGGCAAAGTCAAGGAGACCGTCATGCAGGTCAGCCGGAGCAAGAAGTGGGCATCCAAGCCCCTGCTGGACGATGCCGGAAAGCCTGTCCTTCAAAAGAACGGCAAGCCAGTCCTGAAGAAGTCGTACAGCATCTTGCAGGACGATTTCTTCAACTATATGCGTGTTGCCGGGTACACCGATGTGGAGCGCGGCGAACGTGGCAGCACCGAAGAACACCTGACCGTAACCCAGTTCAAAGTCCAGCGGGAGCAGGAGCGGCTGGACAGCCTGACCGCCCAGATTGACCAGAAAGAGCAGCACCTCACCCAAACCAACAAAACCCTCTCCAAGACCGAAAAGGAACTCGTCGCTATTCAGAAGAAAGCTGCTGTCACAAAAGATGCTCTCATCCACGCACAGGATATGGAATCCTTGGGCAAGCGCACTCTGTTGGGTAATTATTCCCTGACCGAAGATGAATTATCCGCCCTGAAAAAGCAGGCAGCACACGGCTATGTCGTAGATGTTGAGAACCGCCAACCGAAACAGCAGTTGGTGACCGCCAAACGGGATTGTGCTGAATGGCAAACCCGTTACCGTGACCTGCGGAACGATGTCCAGCCCTATCTGGATGCTTTGCGCCACGCCCCAGAGCGTGTGCGCAATTTTTTTGAGAATCTTCTGGCACGGAAGCCGGAGCGGACGGCAGATGCACCGTCCAAAGCCAGCCGCCAGTAGAACGCCGACCTTTAATGTTATCTGGATGTAAAAAAGGAGACTTGCCTATGATGAATGACCGCACTTTCCCTATCCCCAGCAATACCAACTCTATGAAATCTGAAGATTATACGAATAACTTCTTGCAAAAGGACTCGAATCCCGCTACAATGGAAGTGTCCAAATCCCCTGCCATTGAATCTTCTGACCAGACCAAAGCAGCCAAGCACGAACCTCTTGTTTACCGGGTGGAGGAGATTGCCCAACTTTTGGCGATTTCTCCCCGCGCTGCGTACAACCTGTGCAACACCACGAAGGATTTCCGGGTATTGCACATCGGCACCAGCATCCGGGTGAACAAGCAGAGCTTCGACAACTGGTTTGCGGCGGTCTGAGGGAGGTAATCTATGGCATCTATTATGAAGCGCGGAGATTCCTACTCCGTCCGTTACAAGTACAAAGACCATTCCGGCAAGCCCTGCGAGGGCTGGGAGAGTTTCAAGACCAGGAAGGAGGCGCAGGAGCGAAAAATCACGGTCGAAAAAGAACTGCTGGACGGCACATTCCTCGTCCCCGATACCATAACGGTCGAGGAAATGCTGTACAAGTGGATTCCGATCCAGTCCACCAAACACAAGTGGTCACCCAAGACCTACACCCAGTCCGTGGCGATGGTGCAGAACCTTATCGTGCCCTATATCGGCAATCGCAAGGTGCAGGAGCTGCGAACCTACGACATTGAGAAGTTCTATGCTACCCTTGCCAAGACCCCCTGCGGGCAGTATGTGCACGGTGTGAAGCAGAAGCTTTCCGACAAGCAAAAGAAGCGGCTGCTGTCCAGCACCTCCATCCACAAAGTCCACACGCTGCTCAAGACCGCATTTTCCTATGCGGTGGAATGGGATTTGATCCACAAGATTCCCCTGCCCCGTGAAGCGCCCAAGGCGAACAGCGAGGAGCGCACCATCTGGGACGAGAAAACCATGCTGGCAGCGTTGCAGACCATCGAGAACCCTGCCCTGCATCTAGCGGTGCACATGAGCATGATTCTTTCGCTCCGTGAGGGCGAAATCCTCGGCCTACAGCCGAGTGATCTGGACTTTGATGCAGCCGATGGGCGTGGCACTATCTCGGTCAATAAGACCATGCAGCGAGCCAACAAGGACGCTCTGGAAAAGCTCGACCCCAAGCAGGTCTACTACACGTTTCCGGACAGGCGTGAGGGTAGCAAATCCTCTCTCATCCTGAAAAAGCCCAAGACCAAGAAGTCCAACCGCATCCTGTATATGACCAAGCCCTTGAAAGAGGAGCTTCTTGCATGGCTTGAAAAGCTCAAACAGGACGAGCAGAACGCCCCAGAGAAGTACAGCAACTGCGGGCAGCTGTTCCGGCTCCCGGACGGCTTGCCCATCGCACCGGAGCTGCTGACAAAGTGGTACCGCCTGTGGAGAGCCGAGCACCCGGAGTTTGAACAGATCGTGTTCCACGGTCTACGGCATTCCAGTGCCACCTACCAGCTCTTGCAGTCGGACGGTGACTTCAAGTCGGTGCAGGGCAACACCGGTCATGCAACGGCATCTGTCCTGATGGACACCTATGCTCACACGCAGGACAAGCCCCGGTTGGAGCTGACCGAGAAGATCGAAGCAAACTTCTACTCCCAAGACCTGACCCCGGCAGCATCCCAGCCCCGGCAAAATGAAAAGCCGGCGGCAACAAAAATCTCCGGCAAGGAGATCCTTGAAGCCATCCGGCTGATGGACGCAGACGAACGCAGAGAATTGACGAGAGCCTTGTTCGCCTAAAATTTCTTCTTTTTATGCAAAGGAAAGCAGGCTGTGCAAACCTTGCGCAGAAAAGCCCCTGATTCGGGCAAATGTGCAAACGGTGTGCAGAAAGTGTGCAGCCGCTTTCCTACATAAAGAAAGAACGCCAAATCTTACGATTTGACGTTCAAAATATGGTGCACCTCGCGCACTCATATCCGAACTTTTCTCCGCTTTCACAGCTTCCCCGAAAGCGACCGTTTCTGTACCTTCCTTATAGTTAAAGGTAATGAGGACCTTATCATCGTAGAGATAGATGGCATTGATGAAGGTATCCACCAGTGCCTGCCGCTGCTCCGGCTGGGTCATATCCAGCTTGCGGAAGCGGAGCAGCCAGAACCGGACGAATTCTTCTTTCATCTTCGGCTTAGCCAGCCGTTCCTCTGCAATGCGGGCTTGCAGTTCCTTCCGCTGTTCTTCCAGCGCTTCCAGCCGCTCCTTGGTGGAGCTGGTCAGAATGCCCATCTGGATGGCGTTCAGCATATTGGTGATGCCAACTTCCGTTTCCTTCAACTGCTTTTCGTAGATAGGCAGGTCTATGCTTTCCTGATTTTGCAGTTCCATGACCTTGGCGATGATGGCATTCATGGAAGCATCGTCTTCCACCAGTTTCATGGTCTCTTTGACAACCAGATCTTCCAGCCACTGTTTCCGCACGGCCTTTTTATCGCAGGTCTTTTTCTTCTTGGCGGCAGCACACTTATAATAGGTGTACATCTTCCCGGTGTGGCTGACACCGCTTTCGCCAAACATCAGAGCTCCGCACTTACCGCAGTACAGCTTGGTGGTAAGCAGATAGCTTTCCTCTGCCTTATGACGGGCAGGGGCCTTTTTATTTTTCGCCAGCTTTTCATGCACCTTGTTGAACAGCTCTTCCGATACCAATGCCGGGATTGCATTGGGCTGTACCACATCCCGCAAACGCAATTCGCCGATGTACCGGCGATTACTCAGCATCCGCTGAATCGTGTTATAGGACATCTCCCCGCCCATTGAATTTTTGATGTTGTGCGCCTTTAACCAATCCCGCAGGTCAGTCATGGTCGCACCGTCTGCATACTTCTGGAACGTCTGCTCCACATACGGAGCCAACAACGGGTCGGGCTGGTAATGCCGGGTCTCATCGATCATGTAGCCGAACGGAATCGTGCCACCATTATAAATGCCCTTGAGAGCGTTCTCGGTCATGCCGCGCACGACCTTTTCAGACAGGTCAGCCGAGTAGTATTCGGCGTAGCCTTCCAGCACCGATTCCAGAATGATGCCCTCCGGACCAGCCGAAATGACTTCCGTTGCCGATACCAGTTTCACGCCGTTCCGCTTCAGCTGGGTCTTGTATCGGGCACTGTCGTAGCGGTTTCGGGCAAAACATTCACATTCCATGGTTCTATGAAGGTGCCCCCTCCAGCGGCTTCAGCGCACTTTTGCGGTATTGCAGGGGGCTTTGCCCGGTGGCTTTTGCAAAGCGGGTGGAAAAATTGCTGGCATCTCCAAAGCCTGCCTCCTGTGCAATTTCGCTGACACTGTGGTCGGTAAGGACAAGCAGTTCCTTTGCCTGTGTGATGCGGAAGTTGACCAGATAATTATACGGTGTCGTGCCCATATACCGCCGGAACAGGCGCAGAAAATAGCTTTTGCTCATGTGCGCTTCTGCCAATAGGTCGGCAAGGCAAAGTTCTTGCTGGTAATTTTTGCGCAGGGTCTCCGCCGCCTGCAAAATGACCTGCCGTGCGCTGGTGGCTTCAGCCTGTGCAAGGATGCTCAGTGCGCACAGGGCCAGCATCTCGTGGAGCGCCAAGCCGGTGGTCACCATGCTGTCCACGGTGCTGCGCTCCATCTGCGTTAAAAGCGTCTCAAAATATTCCTGCATCTTGACCCCGGTGAGCTGCACCGGGGTCAGTTTTTTGCCCGGCAGCAGCAGCGGCTCCATGGCGGCGACCCCTGCGCCGTCCAGATGCACCCAATAATGATGCCAGCAGCTTTGCCCCGGAGCGGTGCAGTAGCTCTGCGGGGTGCGGCAGTTCAGCAGCAGCGCCTGCCCGGTGCTGAGCACCACATGGCTTTCCCCCTGCTCAATCAGCCCTGCACCCCGGAGGGTATAAAATAGGATGTAACTTTCCTTATCTGTCCGGGCGGTGGAAAAATGCTGCTGGGCGTAAAACACTCCCGCCTCGGTGCAGTAGTAGGGCTGTGCCAGCTCTGCTTCGCTGGGGGTAGTGCGCTTCCATACACTCTCCGGGGTCACATCCATGTTATAAGTCAACATTTTCCGGTTCCTCTCTTTCTGTGTTCAGTATAGCGCACCGCTCTTTGCCGTGCAAGAGTAGACTTTTCACAAAGAATGTGTCACCTTTGCGGATGGAATCGGCAGCATTATGCCGCTATACTGGTAGCAGTCAAAGCCACACAGGAGGCGCATTATGCACAAAAACTATCTTGCCATCGACATTGGCGCGTCCAGCGGGCGGCACATTGTGGGATGGATGGAGAACGGCGTTCTCCGCACCGAGGAAGTGTACCGTTTTCCCAATAGCGTCCGGCGGGTGGACGGTCATCTGGAATGGGATATCCACAGCCTGTTTACCAACGTGAAGCAGGGCATCCGGGAGGCCTTTGCAAAGTACCCGGTCATTGAGAGCCTTTCCATCGACACCTGGGCGGTGGACTATGTGCTGCTGAAAGACGGGCAGCCTCTCTCCCCGGTCTACGCCTACCGGGACAGCCGGACGCAGGCGGTGATTCCCGAAGTCCACAGCATTCTGCCCTTTGCGCAGCTCTACCAGCGCACCGGCATCCAGTTCCAGCCCTTCAACAGCATTTATCAGCTGTATGCCGACAAAACAGCCGGGCGGCTGGCGCAGGCCGAGGACTTTTTGATGATCCCGGAATACCTGCTGTGGAAGCTGTGCGGCGTAAAAGCGCGGGAGTACACCAACGCCACTTCCACCGGGCTTGTGAACGCCCAGACCAAGGAGTACGACCCGGAAATATTGCAGGCTCTGGGCTTGCCGGAGGCGATGTTCCCCAAGCTCACCGCTCCCGGCACAGTGCTGGGGCCTCTGAAAGCAGACATCGCCGCCGAGGTGGGTGGGCAGACCAAGGTGGTGCTGTGCGCCACCCACGACACCGCCAGTGCTGTGGAGGGCATTCCCATGGAACAGAGGGATGCGCCGTTCCTCTCCTCCGGCACATGGAGTTTGCTGGGGGTCAAGCTGGCAACGCCCATCACCAGCCCGGAGAGCCGCCGTGCAAACTTTACCAATGAGGGCGGCGTGGGGTATATCCGATACCTGAAAAACATCATGGGACTGTGGATCATCCAGTGCGTGCAAAAGCAGTTGGGCATCTCCTTTGCCGAGATGGTGGAGCTGGCCAAAACCAGCACCTACACCCGCATTTTTGATGTGAACGCTGCCCGCTTCTCTGCCCCGCAGGATATGCGCGCGGAGATTCGCTCCGCTCTTGCCGAGACCGGCAAAGCTCCTGCCACGGATGCCGACCTTATCAACAGCATCTATCACTCGCTGGCGTACTGCTATGGGGAAGCTTTCCGGGAGCTGGAAGCCCTCACCGGGCAGCACTGGGACAAGCTGTACATCGCAGGCGGCGGCGCGAAGAACGCCACCCTGAACGAACTGACCGCCCACTATACCGGGAAACAGGTGGTGGCGCTGCCCATTGAGGCCACCGCCATCGGCAATTTGAAGATTCAGATGAGCATTCCTGAAGGAGGAACTTTATGAGCTACGCAGAAGCAAAAGCCCGCTACGCCGCCATTGGCGTGGACACCGAAGCTGCCATTGCCCGGTTAAAGACCGTGCCCATCTCCCTGCACTGCTGGCAGGGAGATGACGTCAGGGGCTTTGATACCGACCCCGCCAAGCCCCTGACCGGCGGCATTCAGACCACCGGCAACTACCCCGGCCGTGCCCGCACCCCGGAGGAGCTGATGACCGACATGGACAAGGTGCTGTCCCTCTGTCCCGGCACCAAAAAGATCAACCTCCATGCCTCCTACGCCATTTTTGACGAGGAAAACCCATGGGTGGACCGGGACAGGCTGGAGCCGAAGCACTTCAAAAAATGGGTGGATTTCTGCAAGGCAAGAGGGTTGGGCGCAGACTTCAACCCCACCTTTTTCTCCCACCCCAAGTGCGATCCTCTGACCCTTGCCAGCCCCAACGAGGAGACCCGGAAATTCTGGGTAGAACACGGCAAAGCCTGCATCCGCATCAGTCAGTATCTGGCAAAGGAGCTGGGGCAGCCCTGCACCATGAACATCTGGACGGGCGACGGCTTTAAGGACGTACCGGCGGATCGCAAAGGCCCCCGCGACCGCTACAAGGCCAGCATCGACGAGATTTTGAGCGAGCCTTACGACTTCAAGCTGGTGAAGCCCTGCATCGAGAGCAAGGTGTTCGGCATCGGGGTGGAGGCGTACACCGTGGGCAGCGCCGAGTTTGCCCTGAGCTACGCCGCCTTCAACCGGGAAAAGTGCATTCCGCTGATGGATAACGGCCACTACCACCCCACAGAGGTGGTCAGCGATAAGATCCCTGCCCTGCTTACCTTCTTCCCGGAGATCGCGCTCCACATCACCCGCCCCATCCGCTGGGACTCTGACCACGTGGTGCTGTTCGACGATGAAACGAAGGAAATTTGCAAGGAGATCGTCCGCTGCGGCGGTCTGGACGGCCGGGTGAATATTGCACTGGACTACTTTGATGCTTCCATCAACCGCATTTCCGCATGGACGGTGGGCTTCCGCAACGTGGAAAAGGCACTGCTGTCTGCCCTGTGTACCCCCCATGCGGCACTGAAGGAGCTGCAGGACACCAACCAGTTCACCGAGCTGATGGTGCGGCAGGAGGAGCTGAAGACCCTGCCCTTTGGGGAGGTCTGGGACGAATACTGCCGCCGGAACGGTGTACCGGTGGACGGTGCATGGTTTGAGGAAGTCAAGAAATACGAGCAGAATGTGCTGTGCAAGCGCATTTGAAAACAGAGAGGTGTTTGAAGATGGATATTCTGGATATTGATATCGTCAAAGGTTTTATGCGGATGTGCAACGATGGCTGGCTGCAGGGCTGGCACGAGCGCAACGGCGGCAACCTGACCTACCGCATGAAGGAGGAGGAAGTGGCCCAGTGCCGTCCCTTCTTCAACGCACAGCCCGGTGAGTGGGTCAACATGGGCGTGCAGGCAGGTAATCTGGCGGGCGAGTATTTCATTACCACCGGTTCCGGCAAGTTTTTCCGCAACGTGGAGCCGGACCCTGTCCACAGCATCGGCATTGTGGAGATCAACGATAAAGGCGACAGCTGGCGCATCGTCTGGGGCTTGGAGGGCGGCGCAAAGCCTACCAGCGAGTTCCCCAGCCACTTTATGAATCACAGCGTCCGCAAGGCGGCCACCAATGGCGCAAACCGTGTCATCTACCACTGCCATGCCACCAATGTCATTGCCCTGACCTACATCCTGCCCCTGACCGACCGGGACTTCACCCGTGCCCTGTGGCAGAGCGCCACCGAGTGCCCGGTGGTGTTCCCGGAGGGTGTGGGCGTCTGCCCCTGGATGGTGCCCGGCGGGGCGGACATTGCCATGGCCACCAGTGAGCTGATGAAGCACTATCAGGCAGCCGTCTGGGCGCAGCACGGTCTGTTTGCCTCCGGTCCGGACTTTGACATCACTTTTGGTCTTGCCCACACCATCGAAAAGAGTGCTGAGATCTACGCCAAGGTGCTCTCCATGGGCGGCGGCATCATCCGGCAGACCATCACCGACGATGACCTGCGCGCCATTGCCCACGACTTTGGCGTGACCCTGAACGAGAAGTTCCTTAACTGAGCTATTTTCCCCCATTTTTCTTCTTCAAAGCAAAACAGGCATCCTGTCCGATACCCCCAAATGGTATCGCAGGATGCCTGTTCTGCTTTATGTTTCCCGGAACTCCATGGGCGTTTTTCCGGTGACCTGTTGAAAGACTGCGCTGAAATAATTGCGGGTGGCAAAGCCAAGCTGCTCGGAAATTTCCCGGACGCTGAGCGTTGTGCTTTTCAGCAGAACCTTCGCGCGTTCGACCTTTGCAAACTTCACATAGTTCGTGACGCTTAGACCCGTTTCTTCCTTGAATTTATGGGTGAGGTAGTATTCCGTGTAGCCCACCAGAGCGGCAAGATCTTCCGCCACGATCTTTTTGTCCAGATTCATCTCGATATAATCCACACATTTCTGGATCTGCATACTGAGGTTGGGGTTCGTCCGGTGTTTGTGGACACGCCGAATGAAATCATCGTACATCATCATTGCAAGCGGGCTCAGTTCATCCAACGATTTTGCCGCTTCCGCCGTCTGAATGTAGCTGTCCCCCAGTGAATATGCCTCCTCCGGGGAAAGGCCGCCCTCAATGGCGGCACGGCACACCAGCGAGGTGAACACGATGATGGAAGTCTTGCTCTGGCGCAGAACATCGCTGCTCTGCACCGGCACGCCTGCACTCATGCTCATACTGTTGGAAAGTGCCTGCTTGTAATTCAGGTCTCCGGTGCGGACCATTTGCAGCATTCCCTGCTCCGCCATCCAGATTTTATGGCGGTCATGGGGAATGGCATCGCTTTTCAGCCGTTCGTCCTGTGCTGTACTGCTGTTCACACTGCTCAGCTCCAGCCGCTGCCCGGTCAGGCAGTAGTGCATCATCAGCAGATAGCGGTTCATAATGGTGTTTTGCAGGGTAGGAACTTTTTCAAGGGCTTTGTAAAGCTGGATCGTCCATGCCACACTGATCTCCAGCTTGCTGTAATATTTCAGCCCTTCCTCGATCCCGCGCATTGTCACATCCTGATAGAACACCGGCCCGATGACCCAGACACGCTTCAGTTCTCCCTCTTCCTTTTCAAAGGCTGCGCCCCACAAAAGACCCAATGCCGTCCCCAAGGTAACGGGTACATCGTCCCGATCCCCATGCTCCAGCATCCGCTGTTTGCAGCCGAACAGTTCAAATGCACTGGCAAGAAATGCCTCGTCCGGGCAGTTGCTCCGCAAGAGCTTCCCCTGTGCATCATAGCACCATGTATATACATTTCCGCCGCACTTGACAAGCTCGGAAAACAGCATCATATTCTGGAGAACATCCATGCCTAATCCCTCCGGCTCATTGATGGAAACAGTATATCATACTTCCACCGTTTTTTCTACCGATGCCCGGAGCCAGTACAGCAGGATGCCTGCGGAGATGACCGCAGCGCCCACGTCTGCCATCAGGTGCGCCGCCGCAATGCCCTGCACCCCGCAAAGCGCATTCATCAGATACAGCAGCGGGATCAGCAGCAGCCCCTGCCGCAAAAGAGAGAGCACCACCGCACCACTTGCCCTGCCTACGGATTGCAGCAGGCTGGTTGCCAGATAGGTCAGACCGATCACCGGGCTGCCCAGCACCAGATAGACCACCAGCTGCGTCCCCAGACGGAATGCTCCTTCTTCCTTGATGAACATCCCGATCAGGGCATTGCGTCCGGCAAAGCTGGCCGCCCCGGCAAGAACACCAAAAACAACGGTCAGCAGGATCAGATCCTTCAAAAGCTGCTTCAGGCGCTTCGTGTCACCTGCGCCGTAGCTGTACGCCAGAAGCGGCTGGCACCCCATGCAGATCGCCATGGCGATCATACTGATGATCATGGTCGTCTTGCCCGCTGCCGCCATGGCTGCGACCGCCGCCGTGCCGTGGGTCACCAGCAGCCGGTTGCTGAAGGAGGAGGCAAACCCTGCCAGCAGGCTGCTGATCCCGTTGGGCAGACCAATGGCCAGCATCTCACCCAGCATCTGCGGCTTTTTCAGGGCAGGACGGAGATCAATGGTCAGCACCGTGCCGTGTTTGACGATGTAGCGCAGATAACAGCCCGTCGCCACAAGATTGCCCAGCACACTGGCAGCAGCCGCACCGCTGACGCCGAAGTTCAGCACCAGAATGAACAGCGGGTCAAAAATGCAGTTGACCAGCGTGCCCAGAAGATTGCCGATCAGGCCTTCTTTTACTGCGCCCTCTGCACGCACCAGCATCGCCATGCTGTTGGACAGGATAAAAAGCGGCGCACCCAGTGCAAGGATCTGAAGATACCGCTCTGCATAGGGAAAAAATTCTGCATTTGAGCCCAGCACCCCCAGAAGCGGCACTCTGCTCACCAGCAGACCGATGCTGACCAGAACGCCCAGAAAAAAGCTGCTCCAGAAGCAGAGCGAGGAGCAGGTCTTGCCCTGCTCGATCTCGCCTGCGCCAAAACAGCGTGCAATGATGGCGCTGCTGCCTGCGCCAAGCATGGTCGCTACTGCCGAAAGGATCGAAAACACCGGTCCCACAACGGAGACCGCCGCCACCTGTGCGGTATCGCCCAGACAGCCCACAAAAAACATATCCGCCATGTTGTACAGCACCATGACAAGGATAATGATAATGGAGGGCACCGCCATGGAAATGATGGATTTCCAGACAGAGCCGGTACGGAAAAGTGCTTCGTTTTTCATGGTCTCCTCCCAAAAATCAACGGCACGCAGGCAGAACGAAAGCCCCTGTCAAGGGAGCTTTCCGCGCTGCTTCGGTCACAGGTTGTCCAGCGCATCCAGCAGTGCTTTCAGCGCCGTTTCCGGCAGCCCCAGCATAGGGCCGATCTTGCCAAATGTCATGCCGTAGGCAGCTTTTGCCTGCTGGTTGTCGGCAAAACCGGGCAGATACTGCTCCACGATGGCTTTTGCGGCCTCGTTTTCCATCAGTGCTGCAATCGTGCTCTGGCTGTTCAGCTTGCCGCCGGTCAAAATTTCCGGGTGCTTCCAGCTGCTGATGCTCTGGTGCCCGGCAGACAGTGCGCCGTCCACCGGGATGGCTGCACCGGTGATGTACCGTGCCAGACCGCTGGCAAGGAAAAGTGCCAATGCAGCGCACTCCTCCGGGTCGCCCATCCGCTTTGCCGGGCAGTCGGCTGCAAAGAAGTCCATGGCCGCAGCCGGTGCATCCCCGAAAATGCTGGTTCTGGTGTAGCCGGGACAGATGGCGTTGACGGTAATGCCGTATTCTGCATAATCCAGCGCCGCTGCGCGGGTCATGCCGACCACGCCGAACTTGGTGGCACTGTACAGCGCCTGTCCACGCTGGGGCACAAGACCCGCCACCGATGCCACATTGATGAGGAATCCGCCTTCGCTGTGGCTCTTGAGGATGGCCTCTGCGCCGTACTTCATCCCGGCAAAGACACCCTCGCTGTTCAGGGAGAAGATCTTCTCGTAATCCTCTACCTCATACTCATGCAGCGGTGTGCCGCCCATGCCGATGCCTGCGTTGCTGACAACGCCATCCAGCTTGCCGTAGTGCGTCACCGTCTTATCCACCAGTTCTTTGATGGCAGAAGCCTTGCTGCAATCGGTCTGGATAAAGATGGCATCGCCGCCCTTGGCGCAGATGCCATCTGCCACAGCCCGCCCCTGCTCTGCACTGCGGGCTGCACAGACCACCTTCATGCCGTTTTCGCCAAAGCACTCGGCAATGGCCCGGCCGATGCCACGGCTTGCGCCGGTGACGATGGCCACTTTTCCGTTCACACTGCTGAAATCCATAAAATGCCTCCACTTGATGTTTCATTCTCAAATACTCAACTGCGAGTTGCTTATCCATCTCCATGGTGCTATAATAGCACTGCGCCGCAGGGGCCGCAATCAGCAGTTTCCGGCGTGTCCGGTGTTTAAGCAACGAATCACGTTCAAAGCGTTGGTTAAGCACCCTTTATGAAATCAACTGATGGAGGAATTCTATGGATATCCGGGTCAAAAAAACGAAGCGTGCCATTCAGAAAGCGTTTGTTGCCCTGCTGCGGGAGAAGCCGATCGAAAAGATCACGGTCAAAGAAATTGCCGAACGGGCAGAGATCAACAAAACGACCTTTTATTCCCACTATGAAACGCTGGATGCCCTCACCGCCGAAATGGAGCGGCAAACGGTCCAGCTCGTCTGCGACAATATGGGCGGCGCACAGCAGCTGCTGGATACGCCGGAGGCGTTTGTGCGGGAGATGTTTGCTAATCTCCAGCAGGCGACCGATTATCTCGGTGTGGTTCCTGCATCCGCGATGAACCGCTTTACACAGCATCTGCGTGATGCGATTCTGGAACAAATCAAACTCGCAAACATGGAACCATCCCAATATGAAAATGTCGGTGCGATCCTGATTTTTGTAATGAACGGTCTTTCCGGGCTTCTGAACACCGACGCAAAACTGGCACAAAAACAAATTGATGTGATCGCCGCCGTGGTTGCGGATGGTGTCCATGGTCTGCATCTTTCCCGCTGAGCCAAAACAGGCTGCAAGAAGCATCTTCCGCAGCCTGTTTTTTGCTATTGCAGCTTATCTTTCTGTGTAACTACCCAGCACCCCAAGGCTGGGCTTTGCTGTCCGCTCCATGGTTTCGCGGTTCACGGCGATCAGTCCAAACTGCATGGCATAGCCCTTCTGCCACTCAAAGTTGTCCATCAGGCTCCAATGGAAGTATCCCTTCACCGGGATGCCGTCGGCGATGCAGTGCTGCACGCCATCCAGCGCCTGCCGGATAAACGCCACACGACGGGTATCATCGGCGGTGGCAATGCCGTTTTCGGTCACGATCAGGTCGCCCTTGAATTCCTCTGCCACCTTGCGAATGACGTGTTCCAGTGCCTGCGGATAGACCTCATAGTCCATCTGGGTCAGTTCTGCGCCCTCCGGTGCCGGCAGCTGCCCCTGCGGGCCATAAAGGGTGCGGGTATAGTTCTGCACACCCAGAAAATCATCGTCTTTGATATAAGGCAGATAATGGGTGAACTCCTCCTGCCATGCGGCCTCGGCAAAGGCTTCGCCGCCGGGCTGTGCCTGCAAGTCGTGCAGCGAAAGGGTCAGACCCACCTTGACCTGCGGGCAGAGGGCTTTGATGGCATCCCGTGCGGCTGCATGGGCACGCAGCACCAGCAGATCACCTTCCGGAGTGCGCTCGCTGACAAAGATCTTCGGCTGGGGTGTGCCGAACACCTGTGCATTCTCCATGGCGGCATACTTCATGTTTTCCATCATCTTCTGGAAGTTCATGCCCACCTGCACCGTGCCCTCGGCAGACTTTCCGGCCGATGCGGCATTTTGGGCAGCCCGTTCTGCCATCAGACGGAACCGCTTGGAGATCGCGGCCAGCTGCAAGCCCATATTGGCCTCGTTGATGGTGCAGACATAGCGCAGCTCGCTGCCCAGCTGTTCCATCACATAGGTCACATAACGTTTAAAATCCTCTACGGTGCTTTCGGTTTCCCAGCCGCCCTTGCAGATGAGCCATTTCGGGCTGGTGAAGTGCAGTAGGGTGACGATGGGTTCTACGCCATGCGCTTTGCAGCAGGCGATCACCTTGCGGTAATGCTCGATAGCTTCCGGATTGAACTTTCCTTCCTCCGGCTCTACCCGTGCCCACTCGATAGAAAAGCGGTAGGCATTCAGCCCGGCATCAGCCAAGAGCTTGATATCTTCTTCGTACCGATGATAATGGTCGCAGGCAATGCCGCTGGGCTCCGTAAAGCTGGAATGGGGCAGCTGCTCCTGTGCCCAGTAGTCACTCTTCGTATTGTTGCCCTCTACCTGATGGGCTGCTGTTGCAGCACCGATGAAAAAGCCTTTTTCAAATTTCTGCATGATGGTTCTCCCTTCCTGCGTGTTGCTTGTTGAGGCTATTGTAGCAGACCTGTTTTGCCCCTATGGGACAATAAATCATGAAGGCGGACGCAAATTCACGCATCACAAATTATTGCACGAATTTTTATCCTTAACTATCGTTTTTCATCCGGCAGTGGCTGTTGCATTCTGTTATTCTGGTGTCAGAGAAAGCGGAACTCCGTTCACACAAAAAGGAGGAAAATCATTATGTTCCAAAAGAAACCCAGCGCCAGTGAGGTAGACGGTGTCCAGTACCGCCGTGCAAAACTCTGGCAGATCATCTGCTACGCCTGCAACGCCTTTGTGGGCATGAGCGTCTATTCCCTGATCGGTATGGCCAGTTATTCTGCCAGCATCGGCTACGGCATCACCACTGCGACCGTGGGCATTATCCTGATGCTGGCCCGCATTCTGGACGGCTTTACCGACCCGATGCTGGCGTTCATCTACGACCGCGTCAACACCCGTTTCGGCAAGCTGCGCATTCTGCTGATCAGCGGCTACCTGATCGAGGCTGTCGGTCTGCTGTGTATGTTCAACCTGTGCTCCAGCAAGGGCTTCGGCCTGCCGGTGTTCGTTTTGACCTACATTATTTACATCATCGGCTATACCGTCACCAACATGACCGCCCAGACCCTGCCGGCTATCATGACCAACGATCCCCGCCAGCGTCCCACCATCGGTGTCTGGAGCACTGCGCTGAACTACTTCGTGCCCATGGGCATGAGTATGCTGATCTACACCGTCATCCTGCCCAAGTGCGGCGGCACCTTTAATCAGGATTTCCTCAGCACGGTCTGCACCATCGTGCTGATCATTGCCGGCATCGGCACCCTGATCGTCTGCGCCGGTATCTCCGCCTACGATAAGCCCGAAACCTTCGAGGGCACCAGCAAAAAACACGAGCCGCTGAAAACTGCGGATATTCTTGAGGTGCTCAAGCACAACAAGCCCCTGCAGTGCTACATCGCCTCCAACGCTTCCGATAAGCTGGCACAGCAGGTAGGCAGCCAGGCCATCATCAACACGATGCTGAACGGCATCCTCATCGGCAACATGGGTCTTGCTACCACCCTTAGCGTGATCAGCATGGTGCCTTCCATCTTCTTTGCGGCCTTCGGTGCAAAGTATGTGGGCAAAAATGGCAGCAAAAAGGGCATCGTGACCTGGACCTGCGTCAGCATGGCCATCGCCTCTGTGCTGTTCCTGTTCTTCATCTTTACCGACACTCGTCAGATCGGTGTGATCGGCAGCTGGAACATGATCGTTTACGTCCTGCTGACTCTGCTGCAGAACGGTTCCATGATGTGCATTACCACCTCCAACACTTCTTACATGGCCGATACCATCGACTACGAGCTGGACCGCAGCGGCCGCTATATCCCGGCTGTCGTTTCTGGTACTTACAGTCTGGTGGACAAGCTCATCACCTCGGTGGCTGCTGTCATCGCCACCGGTGCGGTCGCCCTTCTGGGTTACACCACCACCATGCCCCAGCCCACAGATTCCTACACCAGCGGCATCTTCTGGATGACCCTTGCCATCAAGTTCGGTCTGCCCATGCTGGGCTGGGCCATCACCCTGATCGCCATGCTGGGCTGCCCGCTGACCAAGGAAGAAATGGTCAACGTCCAGAAGCGCATCGCAGATAAGAAAGAAGCCCTTCGTCATGAAGTAATTGCAGAACAGACGCAGTAACACCCTGCAAAGACCGAAAGGGCTCATACGCTCTTTCGGTCTTTGCTGATTCCATCCATCTTTTATAAAGGAGTTTTTACCATGAGCAAGACCATCCTGTTGAATCAGAGCGACTGGCATTTTACCAAGGAGAACCCCGGCATCCCCACCGCTGTTATGGGTGAGGCCATTGCTCTGCCCCACACCTGGAACGCAGTGGACGGTCAGGACGGCGGCAACGATTACTACCGCGGCACCTGCTGGTATACGCTGGCCCTGGCAAAGCCCGCCATACCGGCAGGCGGCAAGGCTGTTTTGCAGCTGGACGGCGCAGCTATGACCGCCGCCGTCTACCTGAACGGGGAAAAGCTGGCCGAGCACAAGGGCGGCTACTCCACCTTCCGGGTAGACCTGACCGACCACCTCAAAGCGGAAAATCTGCTGGCAATTTCCGTGGACAACCGCGACAACGACACCGTGTATCCCCAGAAAGCCGATTTTACCTTCTACGGCGGCATTTACCGGGATGTGACCCTGCATATCGTCCCGGCAGAACACTTTGCCCTGCCCGCTAATGGCGCACCGGCACTGAAGGTGACCCCCATCGTCACCGACCTTGCCGCCAAGACCGCCGAAGTGACCGTGGAAGCCGCCGTGGTGGGCGCACAGAACGTGACCTTTGCACTGGAGGGTCAGACCCTCACCGCCCCGGTGGAAAAGGGCACCGCAAAGGTTGTTTTCACGCTGGACAACGCCCACCTGTGGGATGGCGTGGACGACCCCTTCCTCTACACCGTATCTGCCAAGCTGGACAATGGTGAAGAGACCTCCGCCCGGTTCGGCTGCCGCAAGTTTGAGATCGACCCCCAGAAGGGATTTATCCTGAATGGCAGGGAATACCCGCTGCGCGGTGTTTCCCGCCATCAGGACCGAAAAGGTGCGGGCATTGCCCTGACCAACGAAATGATGGAGGAGGACATTGCCCTCATTCTGGAAATCGGGGCCAACACCATCCGGCTGGCACACTATCAGCACGCACAGTATTTCTACGACCTGTGTGATGAAAAGGGTCTTGTCATCTGGGCAGAGATCCCCTACATCACCATGCACATGACCAACGGCCGTGCCAACACCCTGACCCAGATGGAAGAGCTAATCGTCCAGAACTACAACCACCCCTGCATTGCCGTGTGGGGCTTGTCCAACGAGATCACCGCTGCTTCTGCTGTCAACGAGGATCTGCTGGAAAACCACCGTCTGCTGAACGAGCTGGCGCACAAGCTGGACCCCACCCGCAAGACCACCATGGCAAACGTGTTTATGCTGGAGACCACCAGTCCCATTCTGGAAATTCCCGATGTGAACAGCTACAACCTGTACTTCGGCTGGTATCTGGGCGAACTGGAGCAGAACGACGAGTTCTTTGACAAGTACCACGCCGATTACCCTGATCGCTGCATCGGCTTTTCGGAGTACGGCGCAGATGCCAACCCCCAGTACCAGAGCAGCCACCCGGAAAAAGGCGACTACACCGAGAGTTATCAGTGCGTCTACCATGAGCATATCGCAAAGATGATCGCCGCTCGTCCGTGGCTGTGGGCGACCCATGTGTGGAATATGTTCGACTTTGCCGCCGATGGCCGTGATGAGGGCGGCAAGCACGGCGAGAACCAGAAGGGACTTGTCACCTTTGACCGCAAGCTCAAAAAAGACCCCTTCTATCTCTACAAGGCCTACTGGAGCAAGGAGCCGTTCGTGCACCTGTGCGGCAGCCGCTATGTAGACCGCGCCGAGGATGTGACTGAGATCAAGGTCTACTCCAATCTGCCGGAAGTCTCGCTGTACAAGGATGGTCAGCTGGTGGAAACCCGTAAGGGCGACAAGGTGTTCACCTTCCAGCTGCCCATCACCGGCAAACACAGCATTGAGGCACGCTCCGGTGAGCACAGCAGCGTGATCCTGGTGAACAAGGTGGACGCCCCCAACCCGGATTATGCCATGGACAACCGCAAGAACGTGACCAACTGGTTTGACGGCGAGCTGGACGAAAGCTGCTGGTCGGTCAAGGACAACATGGCTGCCGCCACGGCAGACCCCAAAGTTGGTCCCATCCTGAAGCAGATCTCTGATAAAGCTGCCGCTGCCCGCGGAGATGTTGCCGCCGCCGTGAAGGACAACCCGGCTCTGGTGGCGATGATGGAGCGTGCCATGCGGCGGATGACCATTGAATCCATGCTGATGCAGGCCGGCGCTTCGGAAGAGGACATCAAGCAGCTGAATCGTGTATTGCAGGGCATTTCCAAGGAGTGATTCGATGAAACAAACCTATTGTAACCCCCTTGATCTGGGCTACCGTTACCAGCACATGAAGGAAGGTCCCCGTACAGCAGGTTTCCGGGAGGGTGCAGACCCCACGCTGGTATCCTTCAAGGGCAAATATTACCTCTTTGTTTCCATGTCGGCGGGCTTCTGGTATTCGGACGACCTGCTGCACTGGGATTTCCATGCAGACCCGGATCTGCTGATCTACGATTATGCCCCCGATGTGCGGCAGGTGGGCGATCACCTGTACTTCTGCGCCAGCCGCAAGGGGCGCAACTGTCCCATCCTGCGCACCGCCGACCCTCTGACCGAGCCGTTTACCGAAGTATCTGCGCCCTTTGCTTTCTGGGACCCGGACCTGTTCTGCGATGATGATGGCCGGGTGTACTTCTACTGGGGCTGCTCCAATACTACGCCCATCTACGGCGTGGAGATGGACCCGGACACCATGACCCCCATCGGTGAAAAGCAGGAGCTGATCTTCGGCAATGAAACCGTACTGGGCTACGAACGCCCCGGCAACAACGGCATTGTGGACCGGGAAGCCAGCGTGCTGTACCAGTCCATGAAGCAGTTCTATAACCCGGAAACCGGCAAGCTGGATCTGCCGCCGCAGATGGCAAACATCCCCGGCCTGAGTGCCGAAAGCCTGACTGCCATGTTCAACGCCGTGGGCAAACCCTATATCGAGGGTGCGTTCATGACAAAACACAACGGCACCTATTACCTGCAATACGCCTGTCCCGGCACCCAGTACAACACTTACGCCGATGGTGTATACACCTCCACTTCTCCGCTGGGTCCCTTTGTGCGGCAGGCATCCAACCCGTTTTCCGCAAAGCCCGGCGGATTCATCACCGGCGCAGGCCACGGCAGCACCATTGCCGACCGCTATGGCAACTGGTGGCACGCCTCTACCATGCGCATTTCCGTCAACTATGACTTTGAGCGCCGGGTGGGGCTGTTCCCTGCCGGGTTCGACAAAGACGGAGTTCTCTACTGCAACCAGAACTTTGCCGATTACCCGCACTGCATCCCGGCTGGCAAATTCGATGCCGCCAGCCAGCAGCCGGAATGGATGCTGCTGAGCTACAAAAAACCGGTCACGGCTTCCAGCACTGCCGAGGGCAGCAGCCCGGCACTGGCCGTCAACGAGGACTGCCGCAGCTGGTGGAGCGCCGCTGGTACAGAGCCGGGCGAATGGCTCTGCGTGGACCTTGGCAAAGAGAGTGATATCCGCGCCATTCAGGTAAATATGGCAGATGAAAAGCTTGTGGTGGACTTCCCAGCCGACAGCTACGGCGATACCCGCAAGACCCGCCACATCGAGACCCGGCCGCAGATCTCCCATTACACGGTAGAGACCAGTGTGAACGGAGCAGACTGGACGATCCGCGAAACGGTTGACTGGGAGTGCTCCAACGGCTACTTTGAGTTTGCGGACGGCATCCGGGCACGGTATGTCCGGGTGACCGGCGGCGAACTGCCCTACGGACAGACGCTGCGCATCAGCGGCCTGCGGGTGTTCGGCAACGGCGAGGGCGCAAAGCCTGCACAGGCAGAAGCCACCGGGATTCGTGTGGATGCACTGGACGCAACGATCAGCTGGCAGCACATCGAAAACGCGCAGGGCTGCAATGTCCGCTATGGCGTTGCACCCGACAAGCTCTATCTGAGCTGGCTGGTCTACGATGCAGACGAAGTGACCCTTTCCACCCTGACCGCCGGGCAGGAATACTACATCTGCGTGGACAGCTTTAACGAAAACGGCATCACGCCGGGCAAGACATTCAAACTGGAGGGGTAAATCATGCCCATCAAAGCCGTGCAGCAATTTATGCTGGGCACTGCACTGAACAACGAACAGCAGGCGAAAGAAACGCTTACCGCCATGAAGGCCGCCGGGTACGATGGCATTGAACTGTGTGGATTTATGATTCATCCCATTGGCTTTGTGGTCAAGCTGCTGACCAAAGCCGCCGGAATGCCGGTGGGCAAGGGCGGCAATCTGGACTGGCACAAGCTGGTGCAGGAAGCCGGCCTGAAAGTGGTCAGCCTGCACACCGACCTTGGCAGTCTGGAACGGGATGCCCATGCAGTGGCCGAGGAAGCAAAAAGTTTTGGCACGGAGGATGTGGTCATCACCGGGATGTACCGCTTTGATTACGGCGATGAAACCACGATGCACGAACTGGCCAAACGTCTGAACAAGGCGGGCGAGACCCTGCAAAAAGAGGGCATCCACCTGCTCTACCACAACCACAACTGCGAGCTGCGTCCTGTGAACACAGAAAAGCGTGCTTACGATATCCTGCTGGAAGAGACCGATCCGGCCTTTGTCAACTTTGAGTTTGACAGCTACTGGTTCACCGAGGGCGGTGCAAACGCCTTGGCGTGGATGCAGCGGCTTGGTCCTCGCATGAAGCTGTGGCACATCAACGACCGGGGCACCCGCATCACCGGCAGCGCCATTACCCCCATTCTGAAAACCGACAGTATGGAGCTGGGCACCGGCAACATGGATCTGGACAGCCTGATGACACAGGCACTTTCCGTGAATGTAGATGCCATCATTCTGGAAAGCCACCGCAACTGGGTAGACAATTCCCCTGTCAAGAGCTTCCAGCTCAGTGCAAAATACCTTGCACAAAAATTCTGATCTGCCATTCCTCATCATTTTCTTCTTCATTACCCCATAAAAGCAACGCCCCGCACCGGTTATTCCTTCCGGTGTGGGGCGTTGTGTTTTGCGGAGAATATTTTTGCGTTACAGGGTATGGGTTCCCGGCTGCAAGGTCAGGTTTCTGCCATCCGGGAGGGTAACCTCTGCGGTCAGATTACAGGGCACGGTGATGGTGTAGGTCACGGCATCGCCTGCATACTGCCAGCCGCTTTCAATGCGCCCCACCGGGGAATCGTACACCGCTTTTGCCCAACCCAGTGCAGGGTTCGGGGTGGGAGCGATGGTCAGGGTCTGGCCCGCCAGATGGATGCCGCACACACCGCCGAACAGCCAGCCGCAGATAGCACCGTAGGAGTAATGGTTCAAGGATTCACTGGGGTGTCCATTGGTGTCAATGCCCGTCCACGTTTCCCAGACGGTGGTAGCGCCCTGTTTGACCTCATAGAGCCAGCTGGGGGCGGTATCCTGCAGCAGCAGCTTGTAAGCGGTGTCCGCATGGCCATACTTTGCCAGCACCTCACAGAGGAAGGGCGTGGAAAGGAAGCCGGTGTTCAGGTGGCAGCCGTTTTCCAGCACCATCTGGTTCAGCGTATCCGCAGCGGCTTGGCTCTCAGCTTCATCCAACAGACCGAATGCCATGGCACGGACATATTCACACTGCCGATCGGATGTGATCTTCCCGTGATCCGTAAAGGCGGCACGATAGGCAAGGCGGGCTTTTTCCGCTGTGTCACGGTACTGCGCTGCGTCCTCTGCCTTGCCCAGCGCCTGTGCAATTTCTGCCAGAAGCCGCCCGGAATAAGCCAAATAGGCCGTGCCCACGCTCTTGCGCGGGTTCATCATCGCCTGCATGGGGGTAATGCCCGGCTCACACCATTCGCCGTAGTCCAGACCGTTCAGAACCGTGTATTGGGCGTACTCGCCGGTCTGCTGCTCCTCGGTAGTCTGCTGGGCACGACCCAGCAGGAACGCATACCACTTCTGCATCATCTCGTAGTTGTCTGCCAGGATCTTGCGGTCGCCGGTACGCTGATAAAGAGCGTAGGGCACCAGAATGGCGGCATCGCCCCAGCCCGCCGACATGCAGAGCATGGGGGTCATGTATCCGGGGCGGCTGGTGGGCGGGGCAATGTTTGCCATGCGGCCGTCCGGGTACTGGTTCAGGCGGCATTCTGCCAGCCATTTTTCCACCACCGGGTAGCAATCCATCAGGGTCAGACCGGTTTCAATGAACACCCCCATGTCGCCCGTCCAGCCGGCACGCTCACGGGTAGGACAGTCGGTGGGGATATCGCAGAAGTTGCCCTTCTGGCTCCACACACTGTTTTGCACCAGCTGACTCACATCCGCATTGCCGCACCCAAAACTGCCGGTCACCGGCATCTGCGAATAGACGGCATGGGCGGTAAACTCTGCGCCGGTCAGGTCGATGTCCGTTTCCACCTTTGCGTACCGGAAGCCCATGATGGTAAAGCTGGGCTTGTAGTGGTTTTCGCCCTCTTTGCAGATCAGCTCCAGCAGCTGTGCCGTGCCGCCCTCTTTGTGGCGGTTCCGATCCTGAAAGTTCTCCTGTGTGAAGTTGCCGTTCTCGTCCAGCGTTTCGCCGCAGAGCAGACGGATCTTCTGACCTTCGTGGGCAGTCAGCTTCATTTCTACATAGCCTGCCATATTCTGCCCGAAATCCAGAACCGTTTCTCCATTGGGTGTGCGGAACAGCCCGCCCGCAAAGGCTTCCTGCTCCCGGATAGGCACGGTGTTCATGCCAATGAGGGGGAGTGAGTTGGGTGCAGTCCTCACGCCGTGCCAGCCGGTCAGTTTTCCTTCCCGCCGGGCATCGTACACTTCGCCCTGCTGCAGATCATTCTGGCGGATGGGGCCGCACTGGGTTGCTTCCATGGCATCGTCCGAAACGCAGACCGCCTTGCCATCCACTTCCAGCTGGAACAGGACAGCCAGTTCCTTGCCGAACAGGTCGCGGTCACCATCCACGCCGGAAGTGCTGCGGTACCAGCCATCGCCCAGTGCGATGAGCAGTTCATTCTCGCCGGGATGAACAAGCACTGTCACATCGTAGGTCTGTACCCCAAGGTGCTTGTCTGCGGTAAAGCTGCCGGGAGCAAGCACCATATCGCCGACCCGCTTGCCGTTCAGCCATGCCGTATACAGACCCTTGGCGGTAATATACAGCCGCTTACCTTCTCCTGCCGGGGCTGTGAACACCTTGCGCAGATAGCTTGCCGGACGGTGGGGCTGATACGGCTGCGCCGTGCCTTTGCCGGAGGCTTCCAGTGCAGCCTGCTTCTGCTCCCAGTTGGGCTTTGCAAAGGCGTTGATTGCATCGGTGCAATCGATATCCGGCTCTTCCGTTTCCGGGCAGACCCACACGCCCTGCCAGTCGGCAAAGGGCAGACCCGTTTCAAAGACGGCTTCGCTCCACGCACCGGGCTGGTCGTTTTCATCCCACAGCCGGATGCGCCACTGTCCCCGGGTCTTGGGCGGCACAGGGGTGGGCGTTTCGGTGTGCATCACACTGCTCAAGATCTTTCCGCTTGCCCACAGTGTTTCAGCTCCGGCGGTCACTTCGATTTCGTAGGCGGTCTGGCGCACGCCTTCGGCGCACTGCCACGATAAAAACAGCGTCCCGGCATCTATGCCGAGAGGCTGGGTCAGATGATTCGTTTTCAGGTTTGTTGCTTGCATTATCCACATCTCCTTTTTTCCGTTTGATCTCTGCTCTTAATTATAAAGGGAATCCCACGGAATAAGGGTGCAAAAATTTGTGTTGTCAGTCAAAAAGTCGTGCTATTTATGATGATTCAAAAAATTCATCTTGCTTCACGATTTTTCATCCGTACTGTCTGCGGTTCTCCTGTTATACTTTGGGTAAGGCAGGGATTGCACGATAAAATAAGTCCTACTCTCTCCACTTTACTGGCATAAATCTCTCAAAACCCTCTTGACGCATTCTACATACTGTGGTATTTTTCTTCTAAATCCCACCGTTCTTGTGGATTGGTTTGAAGTCCTCTACAAGATGCGGTCGTGTTCATTTTGAACACGGCCTCTCCGTGGATTATCCCTGAAAGATCAACCGCCCCGCAACACACCCGATTCATTTTGCCGCCGATTCACCCCGACAAAATCATCGCTGCGCTGCGTGGGCGGTATTTTTCTTTTACGGGAAACGCACCTTGAAAATTTCATGAGCCGACCGGACGTGATACCGACTTTTTGTCAACGCCGCTGCCTAAACAGGGGCAGGAACTTCGTTCGGAGCAAACGGTGACCCCATTGCATGAGCAGCACCACCTCTACTTATTTTTGCGTCTTAACAATTCGGAAACATTTGTTGAAAATGCGTTTTGAGCGCAGCGGTAGAGGGCAAGAACCGTCCCGTGGCCACAAATTTTCAATTCTTGAAAATGTTCTGTCCATCCGGGACTTCACTTCTACAATGCGTCTGCATTTCCGCAGTGATCTTGTTGGGGCGTGCCTGCCCCAAACCCTGCCGAGTAACAATAAAGTTCATAATTGTTCCATGGACTGAGTATAACACATCCTTCGATGATACACTACTCCTCTTTTTGCAAAAATCCAATTATCTTTGGTGACCTGTCGTGAGATGCAATTATTTCATGTCGTTTCACCAATCACTTGACTTGGTTTGAAAAAACACAGAGCATATGATACAATAGAACAAATAATGTTGTCTACCGAGAAAGGAAGTGTCTTTCCATGAAAAAAATCCATAAGTTCTTTTCTAAAGATTTGCTCCATATTCTTGGTGCTGTTGGGATTTTTGTTGCTTTTCTGATTTCTATCGCCTATAAGCAAGTTGGAATCGGGGCACTCATAGCTGCGTGGCTTATTGCTATGGCAATTATCGGGGTAGCATGGATTACAGACATCCGCAAAGCAGACCTGCTGAAAAACGGAAAGATTGTTTCCGGAAAAGTTAATGCAGTAAAAAGGGTTCACATAAAATTCCACATGAGTACCTATCACCTTGCTGATGAAGATGTAATTTATCCTTGGGTGATTCGGTACCAATACAAGATTGGAAAAGACACTTATTATGGACAGTCCCATTGGTTTTGGTTCAACCCTCTCGTGAGCAAGGGAACACCTATAAAGGTGACTATTGACCCTCAAAACCCAGAAAGAAGCATTGTTGCTGCATGGGAAAGTTAATAGATTGTTTCTTTCCTCTATGATAACGGAAATTTCAAAGGAGCGTAATCTCCTTTGGCACACGACTTTGGAACAAAGTCTAGTGTGTTACACCTCGATAGAGGTGTGCCGCTCCCAGACACAAAAAGTCCCATGGCCAACACCTCGGCGGTGTGGTCATGGGACTTAATGCTTTTTAGGCCTAGCGGAGTGAACAGTAACCAATCCTGACATCTAGTTGCCGTGTCATTTGTTGAATACTGTTTTACGAACAGTCTGCGGACATGAAGACCCACCATTATATCATCAGCTTCGACCCGAAGGACGCAGTAGAGAACGGCCTGACCATGGAGCGGGCGCAAGCCCTATATGCAGAAGCCCCGCGATTGGCGTGAGGGCATGAAGCACTCCAGCACAGCCCAGACCATGCGGCACTTGCGTGTTGAGGTCATGGAGCTGTGCGAGGGTGCCGGACTGTACCAGATCGACCTGCTCAACGGCTCGAAAGAGCGTGTCAGCGAAGCTGAGTATTGGGCGCGTAGGCGTGGTCAGTTGAAACTTGACCGTGAGAACGCAGCCCTTACCGCAACCGGACAGCAGCCCCGGCAGAAGAAGTTTGAAACTGTGAAGGATACTTTACGGAGACAGATTTCGTCTGTATTGTACCGTGCTACCAGCTTTGAAGATTTTTCGGCGAAACTCATGCAGCAGTACGGCATTGCCGTCAAGGAAAGCCGTGGGCGGCTCAGCTATCTGCCCGCTGGCAGAACGAAGTTTATCCGAGCGAAACATCTCGGTGACAAGTTCGATAAGGCAGCAGTGCTTGCCACGTTGCAGGCAAACGCCGAACGCAAACCCAAGGCGCAGTTCAAGCAGGATACCATCGGGAAACTGATCGACATCCAGTCGAGGATGACCGAGGGCAAGGGCATCGGCTATAAGCGTTGGCTCACGAAACACAATCTCAAAGTTATGGCACAGACCGTGAAGCTTCTGCAGGAAAAGGGCTTGACCGACGAGGACGCCCTGAACCAGCGCATCACCGAACTGGAAACCAAGTATCACGACTCGCTGGCGGTGGTGAAAGACCTCGAAGGTCGCATGAAAGCCAACAATGAGCTGCGCTATCACATCGCAGCCTACACCAGCACCAAGAATGTCGCACAGCAGTTAAAGACTGCCAAACGACCCGTAGCCTTTGAGAAGCAGCACCATGCAGAGCTGACAGCGCACCGGGCGGCAGTGGCCTATCTCAAGGCAAACAACGTCACCAAGCTGCCCAGCCCGAACAAGCTGGAAGCCGAGTATGCGCAGCTGGCATCCGAAAAGGCAAAGTTCTACGAGC
>ERZ791773.185-NODE-185-length-35561-cov-3.770743_pt1 | contig 35561 bp, 32 predicted proteins | sample MGYA00509948_ERZ791773 | MGnify/ENA primary metagenome ERZ791773 (study PRJEB30046, sample SAMN00791987) | human gut metagenome | study: EMG produced TPA metagenomics assembly of the A metagenome-wide association study of gut microbiota in type 2... | reverse complement strand
AAAAAAGTGGAACAGAGCGATTGCAAAAAACTTATTTCTTTACGGCAAAGAGGAAAAATAATGGAATTGAGGGTCGGAGAAAAAAGAATATGCTTTGAAAATGGAACGGTTTGCATTGCGCTTTCCGATATCAGAAATAACTTGCCTTTAGAAACTATTGACTTGTTGATGAGCTTAGAAAGAGGCCAGTTTCTGATAAAATGGGTTGATTTAAAGGGGAGACTTTTTAAGAAGGTCATACAGGGGCAGTTCCAAATTCTTGGCCCAGTTAAAGTTTTAATATGGCTCTGGAATGAGGATGCAAGTTACCTGTTTTATTACAATTTTCAGCTGGATAATCCATTGATACAGATATATGCAGATAGCGAAGCTAGAGTACAAAGTTCCTGGGCTATTTATGAGTTGCTGAAAAAATATGAGATTTGTGGTAAATGGGAAAACATGGCTTGGATTTCGCATACAGGAGATTTTTGAATTTGTCAGGGGAGATGAAACACGATGAAAAACCAGGAGAAGGATCTGATAGAATTGTCAGGGCATTCTGATTTGGAAGTTACGGTAGATAGAGGGCGGAGATATGAAGGAGACGGATATCTAGCTGAGAACATGAAAAGCAGCTCTTCATTGGAATTTACACCAGGAAAATGGGGAGCAGATACACAAATCGAAATAGAAAATTTGGAAGCTATAAGAAAGGTCGGTCAAGGTGATAAAAAGTCAAAGGAAAAAGAGCCAGTTGATTTTTATAGCCTGTTGTCCGAGCTTACAGAAAAAGTGCCGTTGTTCCGTGTAGAAAGAGATGCTTTGTTCGTGTTCGGTGGCGATATTTGGCGAAAGGTAAGTGATCTGGAGTTTGCTGAGATTGTGCAGCAATACATACCGGAAAGAAAACTCAGAAAATTTGGTGGCATGAAGAAATTAAAGGAGCTATATGAAACGGCTTTGACGTCTCCTAAACTCAGAAAAATTTCAGAACTTGAACTAGAAAAAGATCGTTACAAAGTAGCTTTTCAAAATGGAATATACGATGCAATTACTGGAAAAATGGAGTATGGATTTAGCCCAGAATATATGGTTTTTCATAAGTTGGATGCCAATTATGGCTCTTCATACGTTTATGATGGACATACTGTGGCTGACAAATTTTTCTGGGATATTGCAGATGGGGATGAGGTTGTAATTGAGATGCTATGGGAGTTTCTGGCGTATATCATGCTTCCAACGTGTGAGGCTAAATGTTTCTTTGTAATGGCTGATGCGCCAGATAGTGGAAAAAGTAAATTTTTAGAATTTGTCCGAGCTTCTTATGCGAAGGGAACAGTTTCGGATGTTTCTCCCCACAAACTTGGGGGGAAATTTGCAACGGCCTGTTTAGTAGATGCAAAGGTAAATGTTTCAATGGATTTAAGCAGTGAGCCACTAGATGCAAAAGCGGTTGCGGAAATAAAATTGTTGACTGGAGAGAGTACGGTCGAAGTGGAAAGAAAATTTGAAAACGCAAAGTCTGCCAGGGTACATTGCAAGTTGGTATTCGGGACGAACTCTCCTGTGCAGATTATGAAGCATGATGAGGCCTTTTGGAATCGAATGCTGATCATACCGTTTTTAAAATCTATTCCGAAAAATCAACAAAATAGGCAGTTAATGGAGCAGTTAGTAAGTGAGCGTGATTATATATGGACTAGAGCAGCAATGACAGCTCACGAACTATTACATAGAAATTTTGCCTTTTCCGTATCAGAAAGCGCCATAGTGATGAAGAAACAATGGCGCGGAAATTCTGATGATGGTGTATGTACATTTTTGGAGGAATATTGTGAGCGCACTGATAATAAGTGTTTTTGGGTTGTATCGGAGGCCTATGAGCTGTATGTGGAGTATGCGCAGGAAAATGGATTTGAGGAAATAACGAAAAAAGTGTTTTCGGAGAGGGTGAGAAAGCGTATGCAATTACCACCTAAATATCAGCAAAATATTGACGGAGTAACCAAAAAAGTGTTTTTTGGTTTACGCATAAGGAATGATAAAGAAATTAAAGCAGTACCATATTGTGATTAAGCGTGTGGAGTAGATTATAGAAGAGGAGAAAAGCAGTATGGAAATTTTGGAAACAATCGCGAAGATTCTCTATGAGGAAAACTTAATCCAACGCGATGAAGAACTGCGTTTCCTGGAACTTCTCAAGGAGCGTGACGCTTCATGAGCACTTTGCGGGCGGTAATTTATTGTCGCTGCAGTACCGAGGAGGAGAGCCAGGTTGATGCGCTGGCTAAGCAGGTTATTGAGGCCAAAGAGGCTGTGAAGAGGAATCACTGGCTGCTGGTGGATTCGTTTGTGGAATCACGAAGCGGAACAACTGCAGAGGGGCGAAGGGAATATCTTCGCCTCTTCGATCAAATGCAATCAGATCAGTTTGATGTGATTGTGATTAAGAGCCAGGACAGACTCATGCGCAATACAAAGGACTGGTATGTGTTTATTGAACGGATGCAGAAAAACGGAAAGCAGCTGTATTTATATCTGGAAAATAAGTTTTATTCTCCGGAGGATGCGCTGATTTCCGGTATTAAAGCAATTATGGCAGAGGAATACAGCCGGGAATTAAGTAAGAAAATCAATAACGCGCATCGACATCGTCAGAAGAACGGCGGTCGGATGATGCTAACTAATAAAACCTACGCATTGAAGAAAGAGCCAGATGGGTCCGTTACTGTAATTGAGGAACAGGCTGAGGTGGTTCGGGAAATTTACCGACTTTGCGCAGCTGGTTATGGAAGCCGGGTGATTGCCAATTTGCTGCAGGAAAAGGGCATCCGCAGTAAGAATGGTTTGTTTATGACGGAAACGACAGTAAGGCGCATCTTGCGAAATCCGCTTTATAAAGGGGACATGATCCTAAACCGAACACATTTTGATTTTGATACGAAGAGTCTTATTCACAATCCAGAAGATCAGTGGATTTATGCAGAGCATGTAGCACCTGCTATTGTGGATGAAGCATTGTGGGCGAGAGCAAATGCGGCTATGGATGAACGGGCTGCGGCGAAGCATCAAAATGGACGTTATCCCAAAGGCAGCAATCCGGGAAAATATAATTTGTCAGGAATCCTGATATGCGGATGTTGTGGGAAGCCCTATTACCGGACATGGCGCAGAGGTTACCGTAATCCAGAAGAGATTGTATATGAATGGAAATGCAGTGCGTACATAAATATTGGTCGAAAAAATCATAATCGCAGGGACAGTCAGAGAAAGACCAGCAGGCTGCTGGCAGATGAACAGGGCTGTGATAACATTCATCTGCGTGAGGATGTGGTCTACCAGTTACTGGAACAGCTGAGTGGAAGGTATTACCAGATTCAGCTGCAGGAGAAAGAAAGCATCATACAGAAAACCATTCAGCTTCTGGAACGGGTTATGAGCCGGAATCCATCGGAACAGAAATGCCGGGATCTGAAAACAGAGAGAGAATCCGTTCGGAAGAAAAAACAGCTATTGCTGGAAAAGCTTTTGGCTGGGATTGTGGCCGATGCGGATTATCAGGTAATGAACCGACAGTTAGAAGTACGGCTTCAGGAAATTGAAGGTCAATTAGAAAAACTGCAGGAAGGGGAGCAGGAACGGAAAAACATTGCAGGGCGTCTGGAGCAGATTAAGGCCCGTCTGGAACAGGGAGGTGTGGAGAAAGCCACAGCGGGGCAGATGATTCGGAATGTTGAGCATATTGTTGTGCATGAGTGGCAGCTAGAGGTCTGCTTTAATCCGCTTCATGTAGCAGGAATCAGCAACGTAGAAAAAACAGCTCTTTCCCAGATTCTGGGAAAAGAGCAGGATCAGGTCAGAGCATTTCTGGATTATCCGTTTGATCCGGCAACGGAGCGGGGAAGAATGCTGGATCGGAAGACTGTTTCTGATATTCTGAAAGAAGAGCCAGCAATGACAGCTAAGAAGATCGCACAGAAAATGGGAAGGACTACGGGAGTAATTATCACCCGGATGAATGAACTGCGCAGAGGCGGGTATATTCAATATCAGGCAAAGGGAAGGCATGGATATTGGCTGACATTGAAAGAATATCCAGACCCAAGGACACAGAAAACGGCAGGATAAGAATTGTAGGAATAAAAGGTTTGTGGTATCATGGAACTATAGATGCGCTTCATCGGATAGATCAGGCAGCGTGTCACCATGATACCAGCAAACGGAAAGGAGAGCAGCGGGATGAAATCTTTAAGCATTCCTGTGGGAGTTTCAGATTTCGCGGAGATCCGGCAGAATGGATATTACTACGTGGATAAGACCGCATTGATTGGTGAACTTCTTAAGACAACAGCAACAAAGGTTACGCTGATTACCCGTCCGCGCCGATTTGGCAAAACGCTTGCCATGAGTATGCTGGATACCTTTTTTGACATTCGAAAAAACAGCAGAGCATTATTTGAGGGTCTTACAATTACAAAGGATCAGGGCCTGTGTGAAAAGTGGATGAACCAGTGGCCTACGGTATTTGTTTCATTCCGGCTGGTGGATGGCTTGAATGTTTCAGCGGCTTGTGGAATGCTGAATCTGGCAATCGCAAATCTGTATAAGCAGCATTTGTATCTACTCGACAGCGATAAGATCAGCATCTACGATAAAGAAAGCATGAACCAGATTCTGAGCGGAAATGCATCTGTAACGGAATTAAAGGGCAGTCTTTTCTTGCTGACTGGAATGCTGCAGGCCTATTATGGGAAACCTGTGATCCTTCTGATTGATGAATATGATGTTCCCATTGCGAAGGCGAACAGCAATGGCTATTATAATGAGATGCTGGATGTGATGAAAGGCCTTATGCAGGCCTTGAAAGATAATCCGTCACTCCGGTTTGCGTTTATTACAGGCTGTTTGCGAATTGCAAAGGAAAGTATTTTTACCGGGACAAACAATTTTGTTTCGGATACCATCGCAGATTCCCGTCTGAATGAATATTTTGGTTTCGTACAGAGTGAAGTGGATCAGATTCTTGCGGATGCGGATGTACGGGAGCAGGCAGAAACGATTAAGGAATGGTATGACGGTTATCATTTCGGTGATTTTGATGTGTATTGTCCATGGGATGTGATGAATTACATACTGGAGCTGCAGCATAATCCAAATGCAAAACCTGCCAGCTATTGGAAGAACACCAGTGACAATGCGATCATCCGTTCTTTTATTGATTACGCAGGAAGCAGTATTACAAAGAAGCTGGAGACCTTGTTATCCGGGGGCTGCATTGTACAGCGCATTGATGAAAACCTGACCTATGATTATCTGCATTCCTCAGAGGATAATCTCTGGAGCATTCTTTATCTGACCGGATATCTGACCCGTGCAAGGAATTGCGATTTTACTGGAGAAGTGCCGGAAGGTGCTACAGCCCTGATGATCCCAAATGAAGAAATCCGGGAGATTTTTGAGACTACCATTATCCGCTGGTTTGATGACAGTGCCAGGACATGGAACCGGACAAGCCTGTTTGATGCAGTCTGGAGTGGAGATAGTGAGGGCGTTACGAAAGCAATGAATGCTCTTTTGAGAAGAACCATCAGCTACCACGATTACCGGGAAGACTTTTATCATGCGTTTCTGGCCGGGATTTTTACTGGAGCTGGATATATGGTGGATTCCAATAAGGAGCACGGGGAAGGCCGCAGTGATGTAGTAGTTTATGATCCGGTGAATGGCCGGGTGGCTGTATTTGAGGCCAAGTATACAAAGATTCTGGAAAAGCTGGAACCGGAATGTGACGAGGCGCTGGCACAGATAGATGACCGCATGTACGCAAAGGAATATGAAGAGGATTATGACCAGATCCTTTGTTACGGCATTTCATTCTTTAAGAAGCGATGTATGGTGAAAATGAAATAGAATATGGATAAAAAAGGAAGAGCCATGTGCAATACGGAATCATATCAGTATGTGTGCATGGCTCTTTCAGCTGGATTGTGTCGTCCTGTCCATTGTCCTGCTCTGCCTGTTTTCTGCTCTGTTTTACCGGCTGATTGCGGGAAGAGAATGAGCTGGAGAAAATAATTTCATAGAATTTGCAGAGGGACTGTCAGAAAATGCAGAAATTTTCTGGCAGTCCTTTTTGCATGTCTGGTCAGTTATTTCAATAAAAAAATATGTAAAAGACGCGGCCTGCGTCTGATCTGAAAAAAGAAGGGAGGAGTATCAGTATGATCCTGGTACTGGATGACTATCCGCTGTCACGCCAGGGGCTGGAATCCGTGATCCGCATGTATCGGCCGGAGGAGCAGGTGCTGCAGGCGGGAAATGTGAAGGAGGCGGTGGCCTGTGTGGAAAAGAGCCAGGTGGATATGGCTTTTGTGGACTTGAAATTGAAGCGGGAAAGCGGCTTTTCGTTTGTGCGGTGGTTGCGAGAGCAGGGCAAGCCGGTGAAAGTGATGCTGATTGCGTCGGACCTGAAAAACCACGATTTCGAGCAGGCCAGGGAGCTTGGAATAGAAGGTTGTGTCCAGAAGGATGCCTTTCTGGATGAGATTCTGTATGGACTGAAGGTCGTGGAGCGGGGCGGAAGATTTTATTCCTCCGGACTTATAGAATCCATGGAGGAGGAAGAACAGGAAAAGAAAAAGCTGGGTGGCCTGACAGGCCGGGAGCTGGAGGTTTTAAAGCTTTTAAGCCGTGGGTATTCCAATGCGAAGATCGGGCAGAAACTGTTTATTTCGGAGGGAACTGTGAAAAAGCATATCACCAGTATTCTGGGAAAGCTCTGTCTGGAAAACCGGGTGGAGGCGGTGCTCTTTGCCAGCCGGAATCTGCCTGGGGTGCTGGAGCAGGAAATAAAGGAGAAGCAGCTATGAGAAGAGGCAGAAAAAAACGGTATGTTTTTACCATGGCAGCCCTGGCACTGTGTCTTGGCGGGATGGGGACGGTTTATGCCTCCTGGACAGACCGGCTGGATAGATCTGGGAACCGGAGCATTTCATATGGCAGTGTCCGGGAAAACGGAGCCGGAGGCCTGGCTTCTGGATGCAGAGGGAGAAACTGTGGAAGAATGTGGCGCAGTGCTGACCACAGGAGATGGACAGAACGAGGCGGAATTTCGGATTGCCAGCGGCATTCTGGCAGAGATGCTGTCCCTGGGCGGCTCGCTGCGGCTGGAGTTCCCGTTGGAGTGCGGGGCGGACGGTACGGTTCAGGCAGCCGGAGGATCTGTGCAGGAATCGGAACTGCGGATGGAACCGGAACAGGTTCTGTTCGTATCCGGGGGAGAGACATTTTTACTGCCCGAATATCTGGCGTACCCTTTTGAAAAGCCGCTTTCCTGCCGTGTCAGAACCGAAACCGTGGAGCAGGACGATGAAATCAGCGGGCGCATCACGCTTTCTCTGGAAGATGAGGGACAGGATGTGCTGGAATCCTGGCCGGATGCTTTGGCAATGACCGAAGCGGAATGGGAGCAGCTGGTGCCAGAGCCGCTGGATGGAATGGAACTGCCGGAAGACCTGACGGTGGAGGACGGCGAATCCATCGGTACGGATACAGGGGTTGTGGTGGTCTATTCCCTGAAATGCAGTCTGTATCTCGATCAGGCCGGGGCAGTGGAAACGATTGGGGATCTGGGACAGAAACAGGTTTGGAAGGAAGCAGAAAGTAACAAAGCGGAATCGGAAGGAGGCGAGGAAACGTGACGGAGAAAGGAGCGACCGTGATGGCCGTGGTGGTGATCATGCTTCTGGGCGCGGCCCACGCATCTTACGGATACTGGACAGAGCGTATCGGGGTGAAGGAAGATTTTGCGATAGTCTGGTCGGTGGAGGTAGAAGTCGAGGAAGAAACAGAGGAAGAGACTGTGAAAATCACAGAGGATAAAGAAAACGTCGAGGTTACAGAAGAAATGGAAGCTGCAACAGGTATGGAGTCATCAGAAACGGAGCTGCAGATATGAGCGCGGAGCATGTGCACCGGACAGAAAATCTGATAAATTCAGGCGACAGAAGGATGCCGGAGCAGAAATATGCCGGGCAGTCTGAAAACAGATACCGGAGAAAGCGGCGGTATGGCTGGCATGTGTTCCAGCTCCTTCTTGTTCTGTGGATTCCGTCGCTTCCGGTAGTTTCCCACTGGTTTGGGACAAGCCTCTGGATTCCGGCGGGATACTGGGCACTGACCTTGTTTGCGGTATACCAGCTTCTGCCACAGATTCATGTACCGGGCAGCCTGCGGCAGCAGATGGCGGTGCAGGGCTATGTCTGGTCCGGTGCTGGAATTTATCTTGCTATCCGGTATGGCATGGGTGTGGTGTTAAAGAGTCTTGCGGCTTCGCCCTATGACCATTCGCCGCTGGGGCTTGCAGGCAATGCAGTGGGGACTTTTTTGTCTCTGGCATTCCGGGAATATACGAGGGCATATGGAATCGGAACCATTTACCGGCTGAGAAAGCGGCGCGGATTCGTGGCATCCTTGTTTCGTGTGTGTTTCACGCTGCTCTTGGCATTGACGGAGATTCCATTGAACCGGGCCCTTCTGGTGCAGGATGGAAAATCGCTGTTTTTCTTTCTGGTGCAGCAGGTGTTTCCTGCCATCGCAAACAGCGCAGCGCTTTCCAGTCTGGCATATTACGGCGGATGGCGGGCCGGACTGATCTACAGCGCGGTGCCGGAGCTGTTCCAACGCGTATTCCCGTATCTGCCCCAGCTTCCGTGGCTGGTGGAGAGTGCTGTGAAGGTGGCTTATCCGGTTCTGTTTGTGTTGTGGCTCCGGGACAGATGTGTAACGGAACATGGAATGAGCCGGGGCAGCGGACGAAGCACGCCGGGCGATCTGTACCGTTCCTTTGCCGGTCTGGCGGCAGCGGTAGCGTGCTGCTGGTTCTGTGTCGGCGTGTTTCCAGTCTACCCTTCGGTGGTGCTGACCGGAAGCATGGAACCGGGCATTTACCCCGGGGATGTGGTGCTGATCCGTAAAATTACGAAAGAAGCAGAAATTTATGATCTGAAGGAATCGGATGTGATCAACTTCAGCCGGGAGGATTATACCATCACGCACCGGATTGTGGAAATCCTGCTGGATGAAGCAGGTAATGTTTCATTTGGCACCCGGGGAGACAACAATCCTTCGGAGGATGCCCAGGCGGTGCTTCCAAAGGATGTCAACGGCATTGTAGTGGGCGTAGTGCCGAAAGCCGGTCTTGGTGTGCTGCTGTTAAAGGGAGGCAGGGAAGCACCGGAGGGTGTGATGACGGGAGCGGAAGATAGCGGGAGGTGAAGTGAATGGAGGAAACGGAAGCTGTGTTTTTCGGCCTGTCCTGGCCGTGCTGGCTGCGGCGTGGAGCAGCCTTTGCAGGTGCGATTCTGATTCTGGCGGGAGGAATCGGAATCTGGAGTGGCGTGCGCAGGCAGCAGAAAACCCGGGAAACGGTGATTGCGGATTATGAGGTGCGCACGGAAGGAACCGCGCGGGTTCATCTCATACCGAACAGTCTCTATGAAACAGAATGGCTGGAAGCAGGGCAGGTCTGCTCGGTGAACCTGACTGATTATGTGGAACTGACTTTTTCGGCGAGGGCAGAGATTTCAGGTGACATGACAGAGAACACAGTGGAACAGAAAAACGGAAGCAGACAGGAGAACGAATCTGGTGGACAGTGCGAAACATCGTCTGGAGTGGATCAGCAGATACAGATTACGGGGCAGGGAAGTGTTCGTGCGGTGATGACCGGATACCAGATGTCCGGTGACAGCAAAAAAACAGTGTATGAGCAGATTGAAGTGCTGAGGGAAGAAAAAAATGCGGAAGTATCTTTACCGGCAGAGCAGAAAATAATGGACGAATCCGTACGGTCAGGACAGCAGGCAGCAGCCGTGGCAGGACAGCCGGGGACCGGGATGCTGGAGATGACACTGCAGATCCGCCCATCCGACTATCTGGAGCGGGCGGAGGCCGCAGACCGGATCCTGGGTGGCAGTGTGTCCAAAGCTTTATTTCTGGTGTTTGAAGGAAGCTTTGCAGTAAGCGCAGGAGGAAAGACTGTGGACGAACCCTTCTCCTGTCAGATGGAGATTCCACTGGCAACCCAGGGGAGCTTTTATGAAATCAGTCCGCCACAGCCGGACGTGAAAGCCGGGCAGATTACACAAACGGAGACCAGAATCCTGCCTGTCCGGGGAAAAAGAATCGCGGTCGGGGCAGCCGGAATCTTCGCTGGCACAGCTCTGATCTGGTTTGTGCTGTGGATGACCCGGGAAGCGGATGCTCTGGAACTCTGGGAGCGCCGCATGCACGGACTGTTAAAAAAGTATGGAAGCCAGCTTTTTGAGGTGGAATCACTGCCGGAAACGGAGGGAAAAAGCGTGATCCGTCTTAGCAGACTGGACAGTCTGGTCCAGATATCGGAGGATCTGCGCTGCCCGGTTTTGTATGTAGCGGATGCGGACGGGGTACCAAAGCAGGGACATTTTCTGGTGTCCGGGGATACGGTCTGTTATGAGTACGTCCTCGAAATGCCGAATGCTCCTTTGGCGGAAGATGAGGGTCCGGAAGGTGGAATATAATGGAAGCGGAAGTGGCAGAAAAGAGGCATCGAAAGAGGGATTCAGAGAACGGATTTTCTGTATATACTGTGGTTGTGAGCGAAAAGCAAGCATTCATGAAAAAAGGAGGATTCCATTATGAGAAAGACAGGAAGAAAACCGATGGCCGGAGGTATTGTGGCATTATCCCTCATTCTGACCGGCACCGGCTACGCATACTGGACCGATACCCTGAATGTGACAACAAAAGCAACCACCGGTGATCTGGAGGTAACCTTTGCGGACCTCGGCCTCTATGCCCAGTACGCTAATGAGACCAAGACCGATGGCTGGAGCATCGTGGACGGCATCGGAGATACCGGATATGTGGCAGATGATTTCTTTATGAGAGGAACCAATTACAATACGATCGCGAAGGACAGCTCCATCGAACAGTACCGGGAAAACGCGAAAAATTATAACACCGTGGATTTTAACGCAGAGCTGGTGGATGCGGCAGCCATCAAAAAAGATGTAGGCGAATACACGACCGCCAACACCAACGGCAGTGACCAGATCGAGATTACCGTGAATAAGATGTATCCGGGTTACGCACAGGCCTTCCGTACTGATATCCTGAATGTGGGGGATATCGCGGCAAAGCTCAGCAACGTGAAATTTACAGTCGGAAGCGAAGAACAGCCGAGCCTGCCAGATGCGGCAAAGAAGATGCTTGGTGTGGCCGTCTTTATCAACCAGGAACAGTACCATCCGGCCGGCGGCCAGAACGGAAAGAATGTCTTTAAGCTGGCACAGGCTATGGGCCTGAGTGATGAAGATTACTTTACTGCCGGCGGTGTAGAGTTCGTACGCCTGTCCGCGCTGGAAAACGCAGATCCGGAAGTGCTGAAGACCGCGATTGCGAATGCGGAGATCCTCTGCAGCCCGGCAACCGATAACCGTATGGATCTGTTCATGGGCGTAGCCATGGATCCGGATGCAGATGGCCATTACACCACCGGTTCCACCGAGGTGATGAACAAAGACAACAATGATGCAGACAGCCAGGAGCAGAGCGTGAAGATCACCATGAATCTTGACTGGGATCAGTTCAACGTTGGAAAAGATACCGGAAACGCAAACATTCTGGCAGAGCAGAACCGCTAGAAACCCTACACAAAAATGATGCAAACATGAACAGGCACCGGAACATCCGAAAAGGAGTTCCGGTGCCTGTTTCGCAGTGCTGATATAACCATTCCGATGTCCCTGGTGTTTTTATCTTGTTCCCTTTCAGGGCATGTGGTATCATAAGAGATACTTGGAAAAAGAATGGAGATACATGCAATGCAGACACTGAACCAGGATATCAAATCCGGTGAATTCAAGCAGATTTATTTGTTATACGGAGAAGAAGCGTTCTTAAAGAACAGCTACAAGAACCGCTTAAAAGAAGCCATCATCGGGGATGACACCATGAACTTCGCCCGCTTCGAGGGCAAGGGGCTGGATGTGGACGAGCTGATCCGCCTGGCAGACACCATGCCGTTTTTTGCGGAGCACCGCCTGATCCTCATTGAAGACAGCGGCTTTTTCAAGACGGCTTCCGATGCCCTGGTGCAGTATCTGCCATCCATGCCGGATACCACCATCCTCCTGTTCGTGGAAACGGAAGTCGATAAGCGCAACCGTCTTTACAAGAAGGTAAAGGATATGGGCTATGCGACGGAGTTAAACCGCCAGGACAGCGCCCAGCTTGCCAGATGGGCAGGTGGCATTCTTGCAAGAGAGCAGAAAAAGATTACGAACCACACCATGGACCTGTTTTTAAGCATGACCGGTGATGACATGGAAAATATCCGCATGGAGCTGGAAAAGGTCATCAGCTATACCCTGGGGCGGGATGTGATCACCGATGAAGATGTGATGACCGTCTGCACCGTACAGGTAACCAACCGCATTTTCGATATGGTTGCGGCTATCGTGAACCGCCAGACCCGGAAGGCCATGGATCTCTATGAAGACCTTCTCACCTTAAAGGAACCGCCCATGCGTATCCTGTTCCTGATCGCAAGGCAGTTTAACCAGCTTTTGCAGGTGAAGGAACTGATGGCAAAGGGCATGGACAAGGGAACCATTGCTTCGAAATTAAAAATGCAGCCCTTTGTGGTAGGAAAGACTATGCCCCAGGCAAGACAGTTCAGCCGGGAGCAGATCCTTTCCTATGTGAATTCCTGTGTGGAGACAGAGGAAGCGGTGAAGAGCGGACGGCTGCAGGACCGGCTGGCGGTGGAGTTACTGATCACGAAAGAATATGGTTGATTTTTTTCTCCTTTGCCTATACCATTATATTCATGCGGCAATATCAAAAACACAATTATGCTGTCGAACGAGGGCGAAACAAGTCGCACGAATCTGTTTGCCCTGGTGCTAAGTTTGCGTTAAAATAAAGACAGCATCGAAAGGAGAAAACTTATGAACGGAGCAGACATCCGTTTTGTGCATCTTGGAATTACGATTGAGCATCTGAAAAGCAGTATTTCAGTATTCGGATTCCGGATTGCGTTTTATGGAATCATCATCGGAATCGGAATGCTGGCGGGCATCTGGATTGCCCAGTCAGATGCAAAGCGGAGAGGGCAGGATCCGGAACTTTATCTGGATTTTGCATTGTACGCAATCATATGTTCCATTGTCGGTGCAAGAATTTATTATGTGATTTTTGAGTGGGATTATTATAAGGAAAATCTGCTTCAGATTTTTAACCTGCGCGCCGGCGGGCTTGCCATTTATGGCGGTGTGATCGCGGGAGCCATCACGATGATCGTTTATACCCGTGTAAAAAAAGTATCCTTTTTCTCTATGGCGGATACAGGCGTGCTGGGACTGGTTACGGGGCAGATCATCGGCCGGTGGGGAAATTTCTTTAACTGCGAGGCGTTTGGAGGATACACGGACAGTCTGCTTGCCATGCGCATCAAGCGCTCTTTGGTAAATGATAACATGCTGAATGCGGATGTCCTGAGTCATAAGATTGTGGAAAATGGAGTGGAGTTTATTCAGGTGCATCCGACGTTCCTTTACGAATCCTGCTGGAATCTGTGTCTTCTGATCTTTATGCTCTGGTTCCGCAAGTATAAAAAGTACGATGGTCAGATGTTCTGGATCTATCTGTTTGGTTATGGGACAGGCCGTTTCTGGATCGAGAACCTGCGCACGGATCAGCTGATTTTGTTTGGAACCGGGCTTGCGGTTTCCCAGGCACTGTCGCTGGTACTTATTCTTGTGGCAGCTGGAAACCTGATATGGCGGGGACGAAAGCATAGGCAGGCTGCGTAACAGCCGGAACACAGTACAGATCAAATCATGGTAAATGCCGTAAAACATGTCGCATATCATTGTGAGGCGGAGGCAGAATGTGTGAACAGGAATAAGCCGTTTCACTTTACACCTGGAAGGAGAACACGCAGGCATGGAAATTTCCAAGGAGGAGCTGGTCGCTTGCATAGAGAAGGCCAGAAGAAAACTGGAGGGCAGTATCGAAGATGGGGAGGAATACTGCTATGTTTATGAAAAAAGTGTGGAGCTTGACCGTCTGATCGAGATTTACATTGCCATGGGATACTGACAAAGACCTTAACAGAAGTTTAACAACCCTGGAAAGAGGGATATCCACAAAAGCTGTGTGGATGTCCTTCTTTTTTTGAGGATTTTCCTTGATTTACCAGTCTTTTTTGTGAAAAAAACCTTGCTATTTTCTTACGCATGTACTAAACTTATGGTACAAGTGGTGGAAAGTGGCACAAAGTGGTTTAAAATGGCGCAAGAGTGGTTGCGGTACACGGGTATGAAACAACAGGGCAACAGGTGATTGATTATGTTCATGGGCGAATACAATCATACAGTGGACGCGAAGGGAAGGCTGATTGTCCCTTCCAAATTCAGGGAACAGCTTGGAGACGAATTCGTAGTAACGAAAGGGCTCGATGGCTGTTTATTCGTTTATGAAAATACCGAGTGGAAAGCTCTGGAAGAAAAACTGAACGCTCTGCCTCTTACCAACGCGAACGCGCGAAAGTTTTCCCGCTTTTTCCTTGCGGGCGCTACCACCTGTGAAGTAGATAAACAGGGACGGATTTTGCTTCCGGCCGTTTTAAGGGAATTTGCCAGGATCGATAAAGACGCAGTATTAGTCGGTGTAGGAAGCCGGATTGAGATCTGGAGCAGAGATAACTGGAATCAGTCGAATACCTACGACGATATGGAAGAAATTGCAGAAAACATGGAGGGTCTTGGAATTTAAAATGGCATTTGAGCATAAATCAGTATTACTATATGAAACGGTTGACAGTCTGAATATCAAACCGGACGGCATTTATGTAGATGGAACCCTCGGCGGAGGCGGACATGCCTATGAGGTATGTAGCCGTCTTGGGAAACACGGACGCCTGATCGGCATCGACCAGGACGCGGATGCCATCGCGGCGGCCACAAAACGCCTGGAGCCGTTTGCGGACAAAGTTACCGTAGTCCGGAGTAATTATGAAAACATTGCTTCCGTGCTTCATGACCTTGGCATTGAGAAGGTAGACGGCATCTATCTGGACCTGGGGGTTTCTTCCTATCAGCTGGATACAGCGTCAAGAGGCTTTACTTACCGGGAAGACGCGCCGCTTGATATGCGTATGGACCAGCGAAATACCCAGACTGCGGCAGACATCGTCAACACCTACAGCGAGACGGAGCTTTACCACATCATTCGTGACTATGGGGAAGACCGCTTCGCAAAGAATATCGCAAAGCACATTGTGCAGAGACGCCAGGAAAAGCCTTACGAGACAACCGGAGAGCTCATTGAGACGATCAAGGCAGCGATTCCGGCGAAGATCCGGGCTACGGGCGGTCATCCGGCCAAGCGTACATTCCAGGCCATCCGCATTGAGTTAAACCATGAACTGGATGTATTGAACCGATCCATCGACACCATGATCGATCTTTTAAATCCGGGCGGACGGTTAAGCATCATCACCTTCCATTCCCTGGAGGACCGGATCGTAAAAAAACGTTTCAGGGATAACGAAAACCCATGTATCTGCCCGCCGGAATTTCCGGTATGCATGTGCGGCAGAAAGAGCAAGGGTACGGTCATTACAAGAAAACCGATCGTGCCTGGGGAAGAAGAACTCGAATACAATAAGCGCTCGAAGAGCTCCAAGCTTCGGGTATTTGAAAGAGCATAGAGAAAAACAAAAGAACAGAATACAAAGCTGCGCAAGAGAAAAAAGGAGGAATGAGTATGGCTTCGCACAGAGCAGCAGGGAGACAGAGCTATGTGTACGGAACTGCCGCCAGAGATATGGCAGCAGAGAGGGAACGCACAAGAGAACGGAGAGTGGTGCAGTACCGCCAGAATATGAGCCATACTGTCAGAAGAAATCAGGAAAAGGCACTTCAGATGGATCTGCCCTATGTGCTCATGCTGACGCTGGCAGCAGTCTGCGCGCTTTATATCTGCGTGGGCTATCTGCATGTGCAGTCCTCCATGACTGCAAAGATTCATAGCATTGAGGGTCTGGAACAGCAGTTGGAGCAGCTTTGTTCCGAGAATGACGCGCTGCAGACCCGCATTAATACCGACATGGATCTGGATCACATCTACAAGGTAGCTACAGAGGAGCTCGGCATGGTATATGCCAACCGTAATCAGGTGTTATTATATGATAAAACGGAAAGTGAGTATGTAAGACAGTATGAGGACATCCCAAAACACTAATCAGGATTCAAGGATGGGGGACAAACGAAGATCCGGCGCGCGCCGGATCTTCACGAAGTATATGCAGGAAAAGCTGGCGGTCACAGTCATTGTGATTACGCTGGCTTTGTTTGCGTTAATCTATGTGTTATATCACATCATCACCACAAAACAGGACAGCTACAACCAGATCGTGCTGTCCCAGCAGCAGTATGACAGCCGTGTGCTTCCGTACCGGCGTGGCGATATTGTGGACCGCAACGGTACTTATCTGGCCACGACAGAGAAGGTTTACAACCTGATCATTGATTCAAAGCAGATCATGTCGGCGGAGGATGATTATCTGGATGCTACCGTTACCGCGCTGGTGACGATATTCGGGTATGATGAGAATGAGATGCGAAATCTCATCCGCGATAACTCCACGAAAGCATATCTGCGCTATGCAAAGCAGCTTTCCTATGACCAGAAAGAGGCCTTTGAACAGTACCAGGCTGATACCAACAAGGCCAACGCCAAGGCAGATTCCAAGGCCCGGGTCAAGGGGGTCTGGTTTGAGGATGAGTTTAAGCGTATTTATCCGTACAATTCCCTGGCCTGCAACGTAATTGGCTTTGCTACCAGTGACGGTGGAACCGGAAACGGCGGTATTGAGCAGTCCTACAACGATTCTCTGGTGGGTACCAATGGACGGGAATATGGTTACTTAAATGATGATTCCAACCTGGAGCGTGTGATCAAGCCGGCCGAGAACGGCAATACGGTGGTATCTACCATTGATGTGAATATCCAGAACGCAGTAGAAAAGCGCATCAACGAGTGGATGGCCGATCCGGGCTCCGAGCATATTGGCGTTGTGGTCATGAACCCGAATAATGGTGAAGTTCTGGCGATGGCCAACAACAGCATGTTTGATCTGAACAATCCGAGAAGCGCGGCGGACAGCTTCAGTGAAGAAGAATTGCGGGAGATGGGCTTAAAGGAGGCTATGCAGACCTACAACCGCCAGCATAAAAAAACAGACGGCAGCACCATCACCATCGACCAGGTGCCGGAACATTATTCCGCAGATGAGATCCGCTCCTACGGACTTCAGGTGGCCTGGAACCAGAAGTGGCGAAATTACGATATCAGTGATACCTACGAGCCTGGTTCTCCATCTAAGATCTTTACGGTAGCGGCAGCTCTGGAAGAGGGAGTGATTTCTCCGAATGACACCTTTTACTGCGATGGTTACCAGGAGGTGGCCGGTCATCAGATTAAGTGTACGGCATTCCGGAAGGGCGGACATGGCATGCTGACGGTGGCAGAAGCCCTGATGGTTTCCTGCAACGATGCCCTGATGCAGATTGCGGCAAAGATGGGTGCCACCACCTTTACCCGTTACATGAATGCCTTCGGCTTTGGCCAGAAGACCGGTATTGACCTGCCGGGCGAGGCAGATGCCAAGGGCCTGGTGCGCAGCGCCAGTGAGATGAACTCCGCGGACCTGGCAACCAACTCCTTCGGACAGAACTATAACTGTTCCATGATCCAGATGGCAGCGGCCTACGGTTCGGTCATCAATGGCGGCTCTTACTATGAGCCACATGTGGTAAAACAGATCTTAAACGATCAGGGATCTGTGGTGAAAGAGGTTAAGCCGAAGCTGGTTCGCGAGACCGTTTCTGAGTCTACCAGTAGCTTTATCAAGGACGCGCTGTTCCGTACGGTTTCCGAGGGAACCGGTAAGGCAGCTGCGGTAGAAGGCTATGAAATTGCTGGAAAAACGGGTACTGCAGAGAAGATTCCGCGTTCCGCGAAGAACTATCTGCTGTCCTTCTGTGGTTTTGCTCCGGCCTACGACCCGCAGGTGCTGGTGTATGTTACGGTTGATACTCCGCATGTGGAGGACCAGCCGCACAGTATCTATGCCAGCAGCGTATTCTCCAAGATCATGGGAGACATTCTTCCGTATCTGAATGTGTTCCCGTCGGTAGACTTTGAGCAGCAGAGTGAGGCAGCCGCACAGCTTCCGGAGGCGGAGGGCATCACGGATAACAGCAGCGTGACTCCGGAGACCGAGGCAGAGCCGAAGGTATACGAGACCGAAGAATACATTGAGCCGGGCGCGGATTCTGATCTGCCGGAGGATGTACCGGAGAGCACGGAAACGGATGAAACCGGGAAAAACGGAACGGATGCCGGAGGTGGCTATGTTCCTCCGGCCCAGACGGTTCCGGAAACTTCTGCTTCGGAGAGCAGCCAGGAAAGCAGTGAAGCAGAAAGTGAAAGCAGCACGGAAGCAGAAAAACAGACGGAAAGCGCGGGAGAATCCACTTCCCAGGCGGAGCGCGAGACCATGAGCGCAACCTCATCCGCAGGGGAATAATGCTTCCGGATGCTTCATACAATAGAATAATGACTGTTTTAAGGGAGCCGGTATGGAATATGGAAATCGGAGCGCGTTTCTGACCCACCACCGGAGAAGGATAGCCGTTCTGTTTGGTCTGCTGTGTTTGGGCATGGTGGGACTGACAGGGCGGCTTGTGTTTCTTATGATGTACCGGGCAGATCATTACAGTGAGATGGCACAGGATCTGCATCAGCGGGAACGCGCCATCAAGGCAGCCAGAGGACGGATCCTGGACGCAAACGGCACGGTGATCGCGGCAAACCGCACAGTCTGTACCATTTCCGTGATCCACAATCAGGTAACGGATTCGGACACGGTCATTCACAATCTGTGTGAAAACCTGGGGATGGAGGAGGCCGGAGTCCGGAAAAAAGTGGAAAAACGAAGCTCCCGTGAGATTATACGCACCAATGTGGACAAGGAAACCGGGGACCGTATCCGGGAACTGCATCTGGCCGGAGTGAAGGTCGATGAGGATTACAAGCGGTATTACCCGTTTGACAGTCTGGCTTCCAAAGTGCTCGGCTTTACCGGCGGTGATAATCAGGGAATCATTGGACTGGAGGTTGCGTACGAAGCTGTTTTAAAAGGAAAGAACGGCATCATTCTCACGATGGCGGACGCGGCAGGAGTAGAACTGGAAAATGCCTTTGAAGAGCGGATTGAGCCGGTGGCAGGTGCAGATCTCTATCTGAGCCTGGATGTGAACATCCAGCGCTATGCAGAGCAGGCGGCACGAACTGTTATGGAACGAAAGGGCGCAAAACGGGTATCGGTGATTGTTATGGATCCGCAGAATGGGGAAATTATGGCAATGGTCAATGTGCCAGAATTTAATCTCAATGATCCGTTCACATTAAATACGGAAGAGGATACAGCACTGCTTTCCGTAAAGGAAAAGCAGGAGCGGCTGAACCAGATGTGGAGGAATCCGGTCATCAATGATACCTACGAGCCGGGGTCTACCTTTAAGATCATTACCGCGGCGGCAGGACTGGAGGCGGGAGTGGTATCTTTGACGGATCAGTTTTCCTGCCCGGGCTTCCGGGTGGTGGAGGACCGCAAAATCCGCTGTCACAAAGTAGGAGGACATGGAGGGGAGACTTTTTTGCAGGGAGCCATGAATTCCTGCAATCCGGTATTTATTGATGTGGGCCAGCGCCTTGGCATTGACCGGTACTGCCAGTATTTTGATCAGTTTGGCCTGCGGGAAAAAACGGGCATCGACCTGCCGGGAGAGGCAGGAACCATCATGCACAAAAAGGAAAATATGGGGCTTGTGGAACTGGCTACCGTTTCCTTTGGCCAGTCTTTTCAGATCACGCCTATCCAGCTGATTACCACTGCGGCTTCCATTGTGAATGGCGGAACACGGATCACGCCCCATTTCGGAGTAAAGGCTGTGGCGGCAGACGGAAGCTTCATCCACCGCTTTTCTTACCCGAAAGGAAAACGGATCCTCTCGGAAGAGACCAGTAAAACCATGCGATACGTGCTGGAACAGGTCGTGGCAGAGGGAAGCGGAAAGAAAGCGGCAGTGGCGGGATTTCGCATCGGAGGAAAGACGGCCACTTCGGAAAAACTGCCCAGGAGCCTGAAAAAATACATCTCCTCCTTCGTTGGCTTTGCTCCGGCAGACGATCCCCAGGTGATTGCGTTGATCACCATTGATGAGCCCCAGGGAATCTACTATGGAGGCACCATTGCGGCGCCGGTGATCGCGGATATTTTTCAGAATATCCTGCCCTATCTGGGAATAGGGCAGGAGCCTGTCACGGAGAAGAACGAAAGGTGACCGGCTTCTAAAAGTTTACCTGAAACAACCTTGCAAAGAAAATAGAAAAGACGTATACTTAACAATATGTCAAAAATACATAAGGAATCTAGGAGAGTATTATGATTAACGAAACTATCCTTGCGATCATCATCGCATTTGCAGTCAGCGCGATCCTCTGTCCGATCGTGATCCCGTTTCTGCATAAGCTGAAATTTGGACAGCAGGTCCGCGAAGACGGCCCACAGGCACATTTAAAAAAGCAGGGAACTCCTACTATGGGCGGCCTGGTATTCTTAACTGCCGTGGTCATTACGTCCCTGTTATATATCCGTGATTATCCGCGCATCATTCCGGTGCTGTTTATGACGGTTGGCTTTGGCGTGATCGGATTTCTGGATGACTACATCAAGATTGTGATGAAGCGTTCTGAGGGCTTAAACCCGGTGCAGAAGCTGATCGGTCAGTTTATCATTACCGGCATTTTTGTTTATTATCTGGTGTGCTCCGACGAGGTGGGAACCTCCATGCTGGTTCCGTTTACCGGTGGATTTGAGCACGGAATCTATCTGGATCTTGGCTTTTTATTCATCCCGTTTGTGTTCTTTGTTGTGCTCGGAACTGACAACGGCGTGAACTTCACCGACGGACTGGACGGCCTGTGCACCAGCGTGACCATTCTGGTGGCAACCTTTTTAACCATCATTTCCATTGGCGAGAATAGCGGCATCAGTCCGATCACCGGAGCAGTGGTGGGTAGTCTGCTTGGCTTTTTACTGTTTAATGTTTATCCGGCAAAGGTATTTATGGGAGACACCGGTTCCCTTGCGCTGGGCGGCTTTGTCGCTTCCAGCGCATTCATGATGCAGATCCCGTTATTCATCCCCATCATCGGGCTGATCTACCTGGTGGAGGTGCTTTCGGTCATCATGCAGGTGTCTTACTTTAAGGCAACCCACGGAAAGCGTATTTTCCGCATGGCGCCGATCCACCATCATTTTGAACTGGGCGGATGGTCTGAGACCCGCGTAGTCGCAGTTTTTTCCATCGTGACCGCGCTGCTCTGTCTGGTGGCGTACTTAGGATTATAATCGGAAGGACAGGAGGTATATGAGATGAGTCAGAAAGTATTAGTGGCAGGTACCGGCAAAAGCGGTATCGCAGCAGCAAAGCTTCTTCTTGCCATGGGCGGCGAGGTCGTGCTTTACGACGGCAACGACAAGCTGGACCCGGAAAAGATCAAAGAAAATTTTGAGGAAGACGCAAAGGTTACCATTGTTCTGGGAGAACTGACGAGACCGGATCTTTTAGGCGTGGAGCTTTCCATCATCAGCCCGGGCATTCCGTTAGATGCTCCGTTCGTGCCGGTTCTGGATGAGGCCAAGATTCCGATCTGGAGTGAGATCCAGCTGGCTTACCATGTGGCAAAGGGCAAACTCATCGCCATTACCGGAACTAACGGAAAGACCACGACCACGGCCCTGACCGGCGCTATCATGAAGACATTTTTTGATGAAGTGTTCGTGGTAGGAAATATCGGCATTCCCTACACCGATGTGGCACTGGATACCACAGACAAGTCCGTAACCGTGGCTGAGGTTTCCAGCTTCCAGCTTGAGACCATCATGGATTTCCATCCGGACGTCAGCGCTATCTTAAATATCACGCCGGATCATTTAAACCGTCACGGCACCATGGAGAATTACATTGAGGTGAAGGAGCGCGTGGCAGTGAACCAGACAGAGGATGACTGCATCGTGCTGAATTATGACGATAAGGTACTGCGGGAGTTTGGTGAGAAGAAGGATCTGAAACCGAAGGTAATCTTCTTCTCCAGCACCCAGACCTTAAAAGAAGGCATGTATTTAGACGGCGACATGATGCTCTACGCTCATGACGGCAAAAAGGAAGAGGTCTTAAACGTAAAGACGGATATGCAGCTTCTCGGCAAACACAACTATGAGAACGTGATGGCAGCGGTAGCCATGAGCATCCGCATGGGTGTGCCGATGGATCTGATCCGCAAAGCCGTAAAAGAGTTCAAGGCTGTAGAGCACCGCATTGAGTTCGTGCTGGAGCGCTCCGGTGTCCGCTATTACAACGATTCCAAGGGAACCAATCCGGACGCGGCGATCCAGGCCATCCGCGCAATGCCGGGACCGACTGTCCTCATTGCAGGCGGCTACGACAAGCACAGCGAGTATGACGAGTGGATTGAGGCGTTCGGTGATAAGGTAAAATATCTGGTGCTGATCGGCCAGACCCGAGACAAGATCGCGGAGTGCGCGAGAGGCCATGGGTTTACTGATATCATGTATGCGGAGGATATGGCAGAGGCAGTGCGTGTCTGCGCGGCTTATGCCAACGCGGGAGACAATGTTCTTCTCTCTCCGGCCTGCGCAAGCTGGGGCATGTTCGATAACTACGAGCAGCGCGGCGAGATTTTCAAGGAATGTGTAAGAAACCTGTAGGAGGAGTGATATGGCAAAGAAGAACCGGCCGAAACGGTTTTATGATTACAGCCTGCTGTTCTGTATCATATTTCTGTCGGTGTTTGGACTGGTCATGATCTACAGTGCCAGCTCCTACACAGCACAGTTAAAATATAACAATGCCGGTTATTTCATGATGCGTCAGCTTAAGATCGGGGCTGGCGGACTGGTTCTGGCCCTGATTATTTCCAAACTGGATTATCACTGGTACGCAAAGTTTTCCATGTTTGCCTACCTTTTGTCTTATGTGCTGATGATTGCGGTTACCCTGGTCGGTAAGAAGGTAAACGGTAAAAAGCGCTGGTTGGGCATCGGCTCTTTAAGCTTCCAGCCGACGGAGTTCGTAAAGATCGCGCTGATCATCTTTCTGGCAGTGCTGATTACCCGCATGGGGGCAAGTGTAAATACCTGGAAGAATATGGTCCGGGTCATGGGCTTTGCGCTCCCGATTGCCGGTATTGTAGCGGCAAATAACTTAAGCTCCGGTATCATCATTGCGGGAATTGCTTTTGTGATGCTGTTTGTGGCCTGCAAAAAGCAGTGGCCGTTTTACGCCTGCGGCGGCCTGGCGCTCCTGACGGTAGTTACAGCTGGTCCCCTGGCAATTTTTCTCGAGAAGATCAAGCTGTTAAAGCCGTATCAGTTAAGCCGTATCCATGTATGGCTTTCTCCGGAAAGCTACCCGATGGATGGTGGCTACCAGGTGCTTCAGGGACTTTACGCCATCGGCTCCGGCGGCCTTTTTGGCAAGGGACTGGGCGAGAGTATCCAGAAGATGGGCTTTGTGCCTGAGGCGCAGAACGATATGATCTTTTCTATCATCTGCGAGGAACTGGGATTGTTTGGAGCGGTCTCCGTCATTCTCATTTTCCTGTTTATGATCTACCGTTTCATGCTGATTGCTAACAACGCGCCGGATCTTCTGGGAGCGCTGATCGTGGTGGGCGTTATGGCACATATTGCGATCCAGGTAATCTTAAACATCGCGGTAGTAACCAACACGATCCCGAATACCGGAATTACGCTTCCCTTCATCAGTTACGGAGGTACGTCGGTACTCTTTCTGATGATGGAGATGGGCATGGTGCTTGGGGTTTCCAACCAGATCCGGCTGGAGCGGTAAAGGTTATCGCCACCCGCGCGAAAAATGTGATTCCGGACGGAAAATCCTGAACCGATGGTTCTGAAGGTACATAAGATAAGGAAGAGGGAAGATCGTGTACAGGAGGGATCGCGGATTGTCTGTGCTTCGGATAGAAGGGTTACACAGTCTGGAAGGTAGTATTAAAATACAGGGTTCCAAGAACGGGGTGCTGCCGGTTATGGCAGCATCTCTTCTTCATAACGGAACCACGGTACTGGAGCATATCCCCAAAATACAGGATGTTTTCTGTATGCTGGGGATTTTGAATGCTCTGGGGGCAGAATGCCGGCTGGAGGGAGAGCGCCTGAGTATTTCGGCAGCCTCCCTCTCTGCAGCAGAGATACCGGAGACGCTGGCCGGACAGATGCGGTCATCCGTGATGCTGTTAGGTCCGCTGCTGGCGCGCCTGGGGCGGGTGGAAACCAGTCTGCCTGGCGGCTGCCGCATTGGGAAAAGGCCGGTGGATCTGCATATCCGGGGGCTTACGGAGCTGGGGGCGGTTGTCAGGATTGAGGATAACCGGATCCGGGCGGAAGCTCCACCTGCGGGGCTTTTGGGTGCGGAAATTCATTTGCCCTATCCGAGTGTGGGAGCCACAGAAAATATTTTAATGGCCGCGGCTGGGGCCAGGGGAGAGACTGTACTCGCCGGAGCAGCCAGAGAACCGGAAATCGGGATTCTGTGCAGCTTTCTAAAGGCTATGGGGGTTTCGGTGGAGGGAGCCGGAAGCTCCGTGATCCGTGTCCGGGGCACGGGGAGTTTCCGGGATTCCCGCTTCTCCCTTCCAGGGGACCGCATTGTGGCCGGAACATATCTCGGCGCGGTTCTCTGTGCGGGTGGTCATGTCCTTCTGGAGCAAGCTCCGGCAGAGCATATGGGAAAGACACTCTGGACGGCAAAACAGATGGGCGCGCAGCTGGAGCCGGTGGAAGAGGGCATCTGGGTTTCCATGCAGAGACGGCCCGGCCCGGTGGACATCGAGACAGGGCCCTACCCGGAGTTTCCAACGGATATGCAGTCTGTCGTGATGGCGGCAGCGGCTCTTGCGGACGGAACATCCTGCATCCGGGAGAATGTATTTGAAAACCGTTTTTGCGTGGCAAAAGAATTGCAGAAACTTGGGGCACATATTATAATAGAAGATAAATTTGCGCAGGTGAATGGCGTGAAGGCTTTGAAGGGTGCCAGCGTGATGGCAGAGGATCTGCGTGGCGGCGCGGCACTGGCAGCAGCGTGTCTTGCGGCAGAAGGAACAAGCTTCCTTGGCGGTTATGAACACATCCGCCGTGGCTACGAGGATATCTGCCGGGATCTGGCCGGAGCAGGAGCCCGCATCGAACTGCTTTCGCAGGCGGAGAATATCTTTTCAGACGATAGGAGAAAAGAAACAGATGGAATATGGACCAGGCAAGAAAAAAATGGCGATCCTTCTGGCAGCGTTATTTCTGTTGCTTGTGATCATAGCGGGCGTGTGCTCCATCCGGATCCGGGAGATCACGGTTACGGGAAATGAAAAATATACAGATGAACAGGTAGTAGATCTGGTGTTTCCGGACAACGCGAGCCGCAGTACGGTGCTCTGTTACCTGCGCGAACATTTCGGAAAGCATGAGAAAATTCCATTCGTGGAGGATTACAAGCTGGTGATCAAGAGCCTGAACCGGGCGGAGATCATTGTCTACGAGAAGAGCGTGGTGGGTTATGTGTCCTATATGAGCAGCTATATGTACTTTGACAAGGACGGTATCATCGTGGAAAGCTCCAGTCAGAAGCTTCACGGCATTCCGTGGATTACGGGCCTGAAATTCGGTCATATCGTCCTTTACCAGAAGCTCCCGGTGGAGAGTGAGCGGGTTTTTGAGGAAATCTTAAACCTGACCCAGATCCTGTCCATCTATGACCTGAGTGTGGACAAGATCCAGTACAACACTCTGGGTGAGGCCACGCTCTACATGGGGGAGATTGAGGTGATCCTGGGCAGCAATGAAGGTCTCAACGGCAAAATCGCGGAGCTTGGGGACATGCTCCCGCAGCTGGAAGGAAAGAGCGGAATCCTGTATCTGGATAATTACGATGAGACCAGGACTAACCCCATGTATACCTTTAAGCCAAAGGGCTAGTTTTTCGGCTTTTTTGCGAAAAAAACGGTTGATATTTTTTGAGAAATCACCTATAGTATTTACTAGACTAGTTTTTGATATAATGTTACAAAAATGTTACAAAAGGCCAATGAAAGAAGTTAAGGAGGAATCAGTCTTGTTAGAGATTAAGATAAATGAAGCGGAAAACTCCGCAAAGATCATTGTGATCGGTGTCGGCGGTGCCGGCAACAATGCAGTAAACCGCATGGTAGATGAGAATATCGCGGGTGTGGAGTTCATCGGCATCAACACAGATAAACAGGCACTGCAGTTCTGTAAGGCACCGACCGCCATGCAGATCGGTGAGAAGCTGACCAAAGGATTAGGAGCAGGCGCAAAGCCGGAGGTTGGCCAGAAGGCAGCAGAGGAGAGCTCTGAGGAGATCGCACAGGCTATCAAGGGCGCAGACATGGTATTTGTTACCTGTGGCATGGGCGGTGGTACCGGTACCGGTGCAGCTCCGGTCATCGCGAAAATCGCAAAAGACATGGGAATCCTGACTGTTGGTGTTGTAACCAAGCCGTTCCGTTTCGAGGCAAAGGCACGTATGAGCAACGCTCTGTCAGGAATCGAGAACTTAAAGGCAAGCGTTGATACCCTCATCGTGATCCCGAATGACAAACTTCTTGAGATCGTTGACCGCAGAACCACCATGCCGGATGCTTTAAAGAAAGCAGACGAAGTGCTACAGCAGGCAGTTCAGGGAATCACCGACCTGATCAATGTACCGGGTCTGATCAACCTCGATTTCGCAGATGTTCAGACTGTTATGACCGATAAGGGTATTGCTCATATCGGTATTGGACATGCCAAGGGTGATGACAAGGCTGTTGAGGCTGTTAAGCAGGCAGTAGCGAGCCCGCTGTTAGAGACCACCATCGAGGGCGCTACCCACGTTATCATCAATATTTCCGGTGATATCAGCCTGATCGAGGCAAACGAGGCAGCAAGCTATGTTCAGGAGCTGGCTGGAGATGACGCAAACATCATCTTCGGTGCTATGTATGACGAGAACGCTCAGGACGAGGCTACCATCACCGTAATCGCAACCGGTCTGGACGCTCACGCAAACACTCCGGTGAACAAGGCTATGGCTGAGTTCGGAAACTTTAAGCCGAAAATGCCGTCCAGTTTAAACTTAAACACCCAGAGCCGCACCGCTGCTGCTGAGGCAAGCGCAACTGCACCGAAGGCAGCTCCGCAGCTTCACGCACAGGCTCCGGCTGTAAAAACGCTTCAGACTCAGGCTCCGCAGCAGACTGCTTCTGCGCAGGCCGCAGCACCGAGCCAGGGTTCCTATCGTCCGTTAAACCAGACTCAGATCAATATTCCGGATTTCTTAAAGAATAAGAGATAAGCAAAACGCAGGAATCGACAAAGACAGAAGACCAGATTTGGCCTTCTGTCTTTTTTTGTCGTTCAAAAACGGGAATCCGCTCCATCCGTTTGACAAAATTTTCTCCTCAGAATGATTATAATGATGGACATGAGCAGTGAGAATGGTTATGAGGGCAATGCTCATGACGGCGGGAGGACGCGGGCGCAATGACGGAAACACTGTATCTGGATCTGCTTTTTCTGGTGAATCTGTTTGCGGACCTGTCCTTACTGCTTCTTACCGGACTGGTTTTGCAGATACCTCTGAAGAAACGAAAAGGGAGGCTGCTTCTGGGGGCTGCCGTGGGGGCGGCGGCGGGGTGTGCCCTGGTGTTTTTTCCCAAACTGCCGCTTCCTGTCTGGATCCTTCTGGAACTGGTGGTTCCGGCGGTGCTCATGGCGCGGACTGCTTTTGGACGCTGCAGTCTTTTGGAAATGCTGCGGTGGGTCACGGTGCTGTGGATGACCGCAGCTCTGACCGGCGGCGTGTTTGTGGCACTGGAAACGCCGCCCTGGACCTTTCAGCGGTTCAGCCTGGCGCTTGGCGCGGCCGGGGGAATGCTGTGGGCCGGAACCGTGGTTCTTAAAAATGGAATGACGCTCCGGAGCAGTCTCTATGAGGTGACGCTGTATTACCAGGGAAAGCAGAGAACCGTCCGGGCCTTGCGGGATACGGGAAACCAGCTGTATGAGCCCTACGGCCATCAGCCGGTCCACATTCTGGAACAGAGTGTCTGCCGGGAGTTTGGTGAACCGGTTTCGGAAGTCCTGTACGTTCCCTTCTGCTCGGTAGGAAAAGAACATGGAATTCTGGCTGCTGTCCGCATGGACCGGATAGAGGTGTGGCAGCAGGAGCGGCTGGTCCGCGTGCTGGAACGTCCGTGGGTGGCCATCAGCGAGACTCCGTTGTCCGCACGGCACAAATACGAGATGCTTCTGCATGGAGAACTATAATACAGAGACCTGGAGGATGGAAAAGTGATCGTTAAAGTTTCAGTACCAAATCGTTTTCAGTTTAAGGCAGTTCCTTCTTTTACCGCAATGCTGTGGCAGAAGAAGGGGGAAGTTCACTATATTGGCGGTGCGGATATCCTGCCTCCGCCGCTGGAAAGCAAAAAGGAAGCGGAAATGATTTCGCTTCTGGGAACCGAGGGCGAGAAGGAGGCAAGATCTCTTCTGATTGAACATAATCTGCGCCTGGTGGTGTACATAGCAAAGAAATTTGACAATACGGCTGTGGGGGTGGAGGATCTGATATCCATCGGCACCATCGGTCTGATCAAGGCCATCAATACCTTTAATCCGGAGAAGAATATTAAGCTGGCTACCTATGCTTCCCGCTGCATCGAGAATGAGATCCTTATGTATCTGCGCCGCAGTAGTAAGACGAAGGCAGAGGTGTCCATTGATGAGCCGCTCAATGTGGACTGGGACGGAAATGAACTGCTTTTATCAGATATTCTCGGGACCGATGATGATATCATCTATCGTGGACTGGAGGATGAGACAGAGCGGCAGCTGCTAAAGTCCGCCATTGACCGTTTGAGCCCGAGAGAGAAAACCATTGTGGAATTGCGCTATGGATTAAAAAATGCGGAGGGAGAAGAGATGACGCAGAAGGAAGTGGCAGACCGTCTGGGTATCTCACAATCTTATATTTCCCGCCTGGAGAAGAAAATCATGAAGCGGCTGAAAAAGGAAATCGTCCGTTTTGAGTAATCTGCTGGTCTGGGCAGTAAGAGGGCTTCTGGCCCTGTGTTTGCAGCTTTGCTACCCGGTGGCGAGGTTTCAGAAAGAAGAATCCGTGCGGAGAGATCCCGCCTATGCGGTTTATGAGACATACAGGTATGCGTACGAACGGTACGGATACCTGTTTTCGTATGCGGAGGAGACGGGCGGAGAAGGAATGGTGGCGGCGGGAAATCCTTCATGGCAAGGCGAGGACGGGAATGCGGGCGCAGCGGACAGGGAACAGGAGAGTACTGGGGCAGATGGACTGAAAACGGAACAGACTGGCGCGGGGAGCGCGCTTTCTGCGTCGAGTCTTGCGCGTCTCCAGGATTACGACTATCTTATAAAGCAGTATTTCAGCGTGCATGCCTCCACTACAGCGGACCGCAGCCTCATGAAGGTGGAGAAGCTTCTTGGAACTGATGTACGCTTAACGAAGAATCCTGATGTGCCTCAGATCCTCATCTACCACACCCATGCCAGCGAGACCTACGCGGACTACGGCCCGCAGAACCCGGACGCCAGCGTAGCAGGGGCAGGGAGTTATCTGGCAGAGCTTTTAAGGCAGCGGGGCTGGAACGTGATACACGACACCACGGCTTATGACCGGAAAGAGGGAAAGCTGGAGCGAAGCCGGGCCTATACCTACGCGCTGGAGGGTGTGCAGGGAATCCTGCAGGAGCATCCCACCATTGAGGTGATCCTGGATCTGCACCGGGACGGCGTTTCGGATTCCCTGCGGCTGGTACAGGAAATTCAGGGGAAACCCACGGCAAAGATCATGTTCTTTCAGGGAATGAGCCGTACGCCGGAGGGCGAGATTGCCTACCTGCCAAATCCGTATCTGCAGGAAAACCTGGCCTTCTGCTTTCAGATGCAGCTGGCCTGTGGCCGCTATCCGGGATTTACCAGGAAAATTTACTTAAAAGGCCTGCGCTATAACCTGCATCTGAGGGGCCGTTCCTCTCTGATCGAGGCCGGAGCCCAGACCAGCACAAAGGAAGAGGTCTGGAATGCCATGGAATTATTGGCAGAGGCGGCAGATAGCGTCTTGCAAGGAGAATGAAAAAATGATATCATTATAAATTGACAAATTAGACCCTATACGTTATTGGAGGAAATAAATACATGGCATCAATGGACCAAAGCAAGATCCGCAACTTCTGTATCATCGCCCACATTGACCACGGCAAATCTACCCTGGCCGACCGCATCATTGAGATGACCGGTCTTCTGACCAGCCGTGAGATGCAGGCCCAGGTACTGGATAATATGGATCTGGAGCGGGAGCGCGGCATTACCATCAAGTCTCAGGCGGTCCGCACCGTCTACCACGCGAAAGATGGAGAAGAGTATATTTTTAACCTGATCGACACCCCGGGACATGTGGACTTTAACTACGAGGTATCCCGAAGCCTGGCAGCCTGTGACGGCGCTATTCTTGTGGTAGACGCAGCCCAGGGCATTGAAGCCCAGACTCTGGCGAATGTGTATCTGGCGCTGGATCATGACCTGGATGTGTTCCCGGTCATCAACAAGATCGACCTGCCAAGCGCAAGACCGGACTGGGTTGCGGATGAGATCGAGGATGTTATCGGTATTGAAGCGCATGACGCGCCGCGCATATCCGCAAAGACCGGACTGAATGTGGAAGATGTTCTGGAAGCCATTGTCCACAAGGTTCCGGCTCCGGTGGGAGATCCGGAGGCACCGCTGCAGGCCCTGATCTTTGACTCCCTGTACGACCCGTACAAGGGTGTGATCGTGTTCTGCCGTATCAAAGAGGGAACCGTGAAGAAGGGAACCCTGATCCGCATGATGGCAACCGGAGCCCAGGAAGAGGTCGTTGAGGTGGGCTACTTCGGCGCAGGCCAGTTTATTCCGTGTGACGAGCTGAGTGCCGGTATGGTTGGTTATATCACCGCCAGCATCAAGAACGTGAAGGATACCCGGGTGGGTGATACCATTACCGACGCAAATCGTCCGTGCGCTGAGCCGCTTCCGGGCTATAAAAAAGTTACTTCCATGGTTTACTGTGGCCTGTACCCGGCGGATGGCGCAAAGTACAACGATCTGCGCGACGCCCTGGAAAAGCTGCAGTTAAACGATGCGTCCCTGTATTTTGAGCCGGAGACTTCCATTGCCCTGGGCTTTGGTTTCCGATGTGGCTTCCTTGGACTTTTGCATCTGGAAATCATTCAGGAACGTCTGGAACGCGAGTACAACCTGGATCTGGTTACCACTGCACCAGGCGTTGTGTACCGTGTTCACAAGAAAAACGGCGAGATGATCGAGCTGACCAACCCGTCTAACCTGCCGGACCCGACTGAGATCGAGTACATGGAGGAGCCGATCGTCAGCGCGGAGATCATGGTGACCACGGAGTTTGTGGGGGCCATTATGACTCTGTGCCAGGAGCGCCGCGGCGTTTACCATGGCATGGAATATATTGAGGAGACGAGAGCACTCTTAAAGTATGACCTTCCGTTAAACGAGATCATCTACGATTTCTTTGACGCGTTAAAATCCCGTTCCAGAGGTTACGCGTCCTTCGACTATGACATGAAGGGCTATGAAACCTCAGAACTGGTGAAGCTTGATATCCTCATCAATAAAGAAGAAGTGGATGCCCTGTCCTTCATCGTGCATGCGGATTCCGCTTACGAGCGCGGTAGAAAGATGTGCGAGAAGCTGAAAGAGGAGATTCCGCGCCATCTGTTCGAGATTCCAATCCAGGCGGCTGTGGGCGGAAAAATCATTGCCCGTGAGACCGTCAAGGCCATGCGTAAGGATGTCCTGGCGAAGTGCTACGGTGGCGATATCTCCCGTAAGAAAAAGCTTCTGGAAAAACAGAAGGAAGGAAAGAAACGAATGCGTCAGGTGGGCAATGTAGAGATCCCGCAGAAGGCATTCATGAGTGTTCTGAAATTAGACGATGAGTAAACGAGAACTGGAACTTTATATTCACATCCCATTCTGCGCCCGCAAGTGCGCCTACTGCGACTTTTTGTCCTTTGCGGCGCCAGAGCGGGTGTACCGGGACTATATGGACAAGCTGCTGGAGGAAATCTGCGGCCAGGGCCCGAATTTTCAGGAGTACCGTGTGTCCACGATCTTTGTGGGCGGCGGTACTCCGTCCATTCTTCCGGCGGATCTGATCATGGAGCTGTTCGCGACGCTGTCTGAGAATTTTGATATCTCCCTGGATGCGGAGATCACTATGGAAGCCAATCCGGGAACCCTGACCATGGAAAAGCTGGAGGTGTACCGCCAGAGTGGCGTAAACCGCTTAAGCATCGGCCTGCAGTCCGCAGATGACAAAGAACTGAAATATCTGGGGCGCATCCATTCTTTCGACTCTTTTCTAAAGAGCTATCAGCGGGCAAGACAGGCAGGCTTTAAAAATATCAATGTGGACCTGATGTCCGCCCTTCCCGGACAGGATGTGTATTCCTGGAAAAATACACTGAAGAAAGTCATGATGCTGAAACCGGAGCATATCTCTGCCTACAGCCTGATTATTGAGGAAGGAACGCCTTTCTATGAGCGGTTTGGGGAGCCGCAGAGAAAATTGGACTGCGGGGCGCAAATGGCTGGAACTCTTCCGGCACCGAAGACAGCGGCCGAGGTGGCGGCCCGGGCGGCGGTCATGACACTGCCGGACCTTCCGGCCGAGGATACGGACCGGGAAATGTATCACCTGACGAAAGAGATGATGTCCGCCCATGGCTATGAGCGTTACGAGATTTCCAATTACGCGAAAAAAGGGCATGAGTGCCGCCATAATATTGGATACTGGACCGGTGTGGAGTACCTGGGGCTTGGCCTTGGCGCATCCTCCTACACCTACGGCTACCGTTACCATAATACGGAAAATCTGCAGGAGTATCTGTCCCTGAACCTGTACGAAGGCGGAGCGGCTGCCCGTGACATTGAGGAGCTTTCTCTGGAAGACAAAATGGAGGAATTCATGTTTGTGGGCCTGCGCATGATGAAGGGCGTGTCAGGAAGTGAATTTCTGGACCGCTTCGGGCAGAATATGTGGAATGTCTACGGGGATGCCTTAAAGAAGCTGGAACAGCAGGGTCTCATTGAAGTCGACGCGCCCATGGTGCGCTTAACAGAGCTTGGAATTGATGTCAGCAACGTGGTTTTAAGCGAATTTCTGCTGGACCGGTAACCTATTTCGATGGTTTTTCTTAAGGATTTGTTTCCTTGTTCTTTCCTGTGTCCTTTGCTATACTATCTATAAAAATAATGGTAAAAAGGATGCGGGAATGCAAGAACAACCCGTTTGGAATGACATCCGGGAGGTGCTGGAATGCTGATACAAAAGAAACTGAATCGGGACGCGGGAAAACTGCGCCTGAGACTGAAACAGGCGTTTAGCCTGCTGTTTGCGTGCCTGATGATTTTACAGACTGGTGTGGTCACGGCCTTTGCCGCTCCGTCGGCATCGGTCATCCGCTCCGATGAGCTGCGGGGCGTATGGATTTCCTATCTGGACTGGGAACGGCTTCCGGCAGATCAGGAATCCTTCAAGCATGAAGTGGATAAAATGCTGGACCGCTGCCTGGAATTGAAGATGAATGCAGTATTTGTGCATGTGCGCCCGGATGCGGATGCCATGTATCCGTCCGCATATTTTCCGTGGTCCCGTTTTGTGACGGGAACCCAGGGACAGAATCCCGGCTTCGATCCGTTTGCGATCTTTGTGAAAGCAGCCCACAATAAGGGCCTGCAGATCCATGCCTGGGTTAATCCATACCGCGTGACCGGCTATCATAACACCTGGGATCAGGTTTCCGACCAGAACCCGGCGAAAAAGTGGCTGACGGATGGGGATCCTTCCAATGATCGCTGGGTTTTAAAACAGAATGGCGCTTATTACTTCAACCCGGCCATTCCGCAGGTACGGGAACTTATCATCAACGGTGTGCGGGAAATTGCGCAGAAATATACAGTGGACGGCATTCACTTTGACGATTATTTTTATCCGGAAGTGGACAACAGCAAGGAAAGCCGCTGGTTTGACAAGCCGGAATACGAGGCTTCCGGCAGCAGCTTAAGCATCGCGCAGTGGAGGCGGGAAAATGTCAATGAACTGATCCGCGGCGTCTATAAGGCAGTCAAAGAGGCAAGGCCTTCCGCCCAGTTTGGCATCAGCCCGGAGGGCTATGTGGATCATCTGCGCAGTGATAACCGTCTGTTTACAGACATAGACACCTGGCTGTCTCATGATGGCTATGTGGATTATATTATGCCGCAGATTTACTGGGGCTTTGAGCATCAGCTGTCGAACGGCAGTCCGGCTCCCTTTGCGTTTGAGAATAACTTAAAGACCTGGATCAGCCTGGTAAAGAAGGGCCACGCGAAGCTGTATATAGGCCTGGCAATGTATAAAGCCGGAAGCAGCGCGCGGGACAATACCGGAATTCCGGAATGGAAACGCTACGATGATATCATCAGCCGCCAGGTGGAAGCCGGGCGTGCCAGCGGATCGGTATCCGGCTATTGCTTTTATGAGTACGGCTCCTTCCAGGAGGATGTGTGCCAGAAGGAAGTAAAGAACCTGATGAAGGTATTACGGTAGCAGTGCCGGAATGGATGCGCAGTGCGCAGACAATCATAAATAAAGCGTTTCCGAACGCTCGAATAAAGGAGAACAGAGATGAAAAAGTTAGAGGATTACGTAGTAAGCATTCCGGACTTCCCGGAGCCGGGAATCATTTTCCGCGATGTTACCTCCATTTTGCAGGATGCAGACGGACTGGCACTGGCCATTGACAGCATCCGTGAAATGGTAAAAGATCTGGAATACGATGTGGTTGTAGGACCAGAATCCCGCGGCTTTATCTTCGGTGTGCCGGTTGCCTACGCAGAGCACAAGAGCTTTGTTCCGATCCGCAAGAAGGGCAAGCTGCCAAGAGAGACCATCACTGCAAAGTATGATCTGGAGTATGGCTCCGCTGAGATCGAGATTCACAAGGATGCCATCAAACCGGGCCAGAAAGTAGTAGTCGTGGATGACCTCATTGCCACCGGCGGCACCACCGAGGCCATTGTAGGCCTCATTGAGCAGTTGGGCGGCAAGGTCGTAAAGCTCTGCTTCGTGATGGAGCTTGCAGGCCTCAAAGGACGGGAGCGCCTTGCCGGATACGACGTAGAGTCCGCAATCACCTACGAAGGAAAGTAAAAATTTAAGAATAGTCACGAAAGGTCCGAAGCAGGCCGGGGTGGTATCCCGCTGCGC
>ERZ791773.182-NODE-182-length-36085-cov-16.502831_pt1 | contig 36085 bp, 36 predicted proteins | sample MGYA00509948_ERZ791773 | MGnify/ENA primary metagenome ERZ791773 (study PRJEB30046, sample SAMN00791987) | human gut metagenome | study: EMG produced TPA metagenomics assembly of the A metagenome-wide association study of gut microbiota in type 2... | reverse complement strand
AAATCGTGTAACGTGTCAAAAGCGTTCTGGGGTTCGAATCCCCATCTTTCCGCCAAAATGCCCGGAACCGATGGTTCCGGGTTTTTGTTTTATCGGCCAGTGGGCCTGCCCTCTTCGTCCGCTTCGCAGACCGTTCTCCCAAAGGGAGAGCCCTTGGCAGACCGGGCAATTCCCCGCTTTTTACAAAGGCAGCCGGACTCCGCGTTCGCGGGCAGCGGCTGCAAACAATGAGGCAGTTGAATATGCGTGTTGTGATCGCCATGCCGCGGATGAGCACCGACCCGGAGCCGACCGTGGCACAATCCAAATACATTGAAAGCCTGGCCCGCGCCGGAGCCGGGATGCGCTGGGTCGAGCTGAGCGACCCCGAACAGGCAGTGCAGGACGCCCTGACCTGCGACGGCCTGCTGCTGCCCGGCGGCGGCGACATGGACCCGAAGTTCTACGGGCAGGCGCGCATCCCCGCCTGCGGCGAGCCGAATCTTCTCCGCGACGCAGCCGAGCCGCTGCTGCTGCACGCCTTTCTGGCCGCAGACAAACCGGTGCTGGGCATCTGCCGGGGCATCCAGGTCATGAATGCCGTGCTGGGCGGCGACCTGTATCAGGACATCAAGCCCTTCGAACATCTGCCGCACAACGACCACTGGGCCAAAGTCCACACCGTCACCGTCCGCCGGGGCACCCTGCTTTCCCGCATTTTGGGGCAGGACACCGTGCTCGTCAACAGCCAGCACCATCAGGCCGTGGACCGGGTCGCCCCCGGCTTCACCCTCGCCGCGCTGAGCGAGGACGGCATCGTGGAAGCCATCGAAAAGCCGGACGCAAGGTTCTGCCTCGGCATCCAGTGGCACCCGGAGTGGCTCAGCGATGCAGACCCCGCCATGCAGGGCCTGTTCGATGCGTTCGTGAACGCCTGCTCGAAATAAAGGAGGTTTTTCCATGACTGCTCCCAAAAACAACAAGCGGGGCCGTGCCGCTCTTGTGGTGGTTCTCTGCCTGCTGGCGCTCTGCCTGGCGGCAGGCGGCACGGTGTACGGTCTGCTGTCCCGCAAGGTCAAGGCCATTCAGGCCGGGGCGGACTTCGACTTCCGCTACACCGTCACCTCCACAGCCTCCCGGACGCCTGCGCTGTACGGGGTGCTGGAACAGGTCGGGGCCACGCAGGGCACCGTCTCCGGCCAGTATGCGCCCGGCAGATTTCAGTTCACGCTGACCTCCCAGAAGAGCGGTTCCGCCTTCACGCGGGTGTACATCGACGCGAACGAGACGCTGTACGACGCCGGGCAGCTCTACACCTACCTGCGCGGGGAGAGCGTGGCTGCGGCCCCGCTGGCCGGGCTGGTGCTGCCCAACTGGTCCATGGGCAGCTACATCTCCCAGACCCAGCTGGCTTCCCTGCTGGGCGTGGAGCTTTCCGCCGTGGAGATGCAGGACATGACGAACCTGACACTGGGGCTTGGAGCCCTGCAAAAGGTCACACCCGCCGGGGCGCTGGACGGCTACACCTACTACCAGCTGCCCGCCGGGGAGACCGACCTCACCTGCATCGTCGGCCTGCCGCTGAAGGAATTGTTCTCCGGCACGACGCCGCTCCACATCCTGCTGACCATCCCCGAACACGAAGTGCGCATCTCGCTCAGCGGCACCGTCACCGCCGCTGAGACTGCCGTGGTGGCCCCCACCTCCCGGATGAGCGACACCGATGTGGACAACTTCGTCCAGCTCCGTCAGGCACTGGAGAAATTTGCAGAAGTGCTTCAGAAAGCCGCCTCTTAAACAGCAAGAGCTGCTGCACGCGCCGTGCAGCAGCTCTTGCTTTCTCTTTTTATCGGTCCAGGATGCGGCCGTCGATGGAGAAGGTCACCACCTGCCAGGGAATAAACTTGCCGCTGTTCTTCAGGGCCGTCACGGCAGCGTGTTCGAGGCCGCCGCAGCAGGGCACCTCCATGCGCAGCACCGTCACGCTCCGGATGTCGTTCTGGGAGAGGATGGCTGTCAGCTTCTCGCTGTACTCCACGGCGTCCAGCTTGGGGCATCCGATGAGGGTGATCCTGCCCTGCATGAACTCCTGATGGATGTTCGCATAGGCGTAGGCCGTGCAGTCTGCCGCGATGAGCAACTTTGCCCCGTTGAAGTAGGGCGCGTTCACGGGCACGAGCTTGATCTGGCAGGGCCACTGGCCCAGCTGGGATGGCATCGCGGCACCTGCCGCAGGGGCCGGGGCCGGTTTGCGGTCGAACTGGTGCATCTGATGGCCGGGGCAGCCGGAGTGTGCCGGGGCAGCAGCGGCAGCGGCCTTTTTCTGCTTGTTCTCCAGCACGGCCTGCTCGTCATACGCCGCAGCCTCGCGCTCTTCAAAGGTGATGGCACCGGTGGGGCAGCCGGGCAGGCAGTCGCCAAAGCCGTCGCAGTAATCGTCCCGCATGAGTTTGGCCTTGCCGTTGACCAGGCCGATGGCCCCTTCGTGGCAGGCCGTGACACACGCGCCGCAGCCATTGCACTTTTCCTCGTCTATGTGAATGATTTTCCGAATCATAAGGGAATCCTCCTTGCTTTTTCTGTGCACAGTATACTATAATGACAGCAAAGATTCGGTTGTTGTAACCACAAAGAGGGATTTTTATGGATTATCACTCGATTTTTCTGTTTCAGGGCCTGACCGAGGCCGACATCGACCAGATGGAACGCAGCCGCTGCCTGCGGCGGAAAACCTTTGCCCGCCGCCAGACCATCTTCTGCACCGGCGACACCGTGCATGAGATCGGCATCGTGCTGCGGGGCGCCGTCCACATCGAAAGCATCGACCTCTGGGGCAGCAAAAGCATCCTCAGCGAGGTGGGCGAGGGGCAGGCCTTTGCCGAGACCTATGCGTTCTGCGGGGAGCCGCTGATGGTGGATGTCCTCGCGGCGGCAGACTGCGAGGTGCTGTTTCTGGACACGGCTGCCCTTGCCCGCCCCCACGCCGAACACAGCTGGCAGGACCGCCTGCTGCGGAACCTGCTCCGTGTCTCCATGAAAAAGAACCTTGCCCTCTCCCGCCGCATCCTCTGCACCGCCCCCAAGACCGTGCGGGGGCGGCTGCTGACCTACCTGTCCGGTCAGGCCGTTCAGGCGGGCGGCATGGAGTTCGACCTTCCCTTCAACCGCCAGCAGCTGGCCGACTACCTCAACCTTGACCGCAGCGCCCTCTCCAAGGAGCTGTGCCGGATGCGGGACGAAGGGCTGCTCACCTTCCGCAAGAACCACTTCGTGCTCCGGCAGCTGCCGGAGCTGCTGTGAGTGCCAGGTACAGAAAAACGCGCAGAGCCGCTTCCCCCGCTTCGGGAAGCACGCTCTGCGCGTTTGTTTGATGTTCGGTCTTACTGGCCCATGTCCGCGTGTTCCTGAAGCCACTTGCCGCCTTCGCCCTTGCCGGTCACCTGGCTGTAGGTCACGTTGGTCAGTTCCTTGATCATCGCATCTTTTTCTTCTTTGTACTCTTTTTCCGCAGCATCTGCAATGCTCTGGTCGTAACCATTTTCCCGCAGGTATTGGCGCAGCTCCGTGACGATCTCCTTGAACTCCTTGTCGCATTCGCTCTGCAGTTTGGTCAATTCCATCGTCTTCCCCAGCACGATGGAGACCTTCAACGCCAGATTCCGTTCTTCTACGGGATGCTCCATATATTCACTGTACGCACTGCTTGCGGTCTGATACAATTTTTTGCTGCTGCGTTTTTGCAGGTTCCGGAGCCGCCGCACATACGCATTGATCTTTGCATCCGTAGTCTCCGTTGTATGTGAGCTGCCGGACAAGGCCGAAGACGAAGAGGACACCGCATGAGACGAAGCGGCCGAATGCGAGGACGATGCCGCGTGGGTCGACGCCGCCGAATGTGCAGCGGGCTTCGAAGAAGCGGCGTGGCTCGAAGAAGCCGAATGCGCTGCGGGCTTCGAGGAAGCGGCTGCTTCGGACGAAGACGCACTTGCGTCCCCGCTCTCTGCGCTGCTGTCCGCTTCCTCCGAGGATGCGTCCGGTTCCTCTTCCGGCTGCGGCTCCGGCTCACTGGTGGAGTCTGCGGCACTGGCCGCACTGGAGGACACCGGCGCTTCTGCCTGCGCTTCCGAACTGCTGGCCGCAGCGCTGGCCACAGTCTCGTCGGTGGAGTCTGCGTTTGCGATGTGCAGTGCGAGCGGCACCGCTGCAATAAGAAGCAGCGCAACGGCTGCGATCAACTGTTTTTTGTGTTTCTGCATCTTCTATCAGACGCTCCCTTCCCCTGAAATTTCCCGCAGGAAGCTGCAAAGTGTCTCAAGCATACCATTTTGCACCCCGGAACACAACCCCTAAATCGTGAAATTTCTGTTTGATTTTCGTTTCGGGCCGGTCCGCGAGGGTTCCCGGACGCAGCATTCAAAGGCTCTGCCGCCAAAGTGCAACCAAAAAGAACCGCCGTCTGCCCATACGGATCCAAAGGCAGACGGCGGTTTTCAAACGAGAAGAGAGAAGGACAGTTGTTCAGGGGGTCAACGGGCCAGCAGGATGGCTGCGGTCACTTCTTTTGCGTCCGTGCTCAGGTCAAAGTCGCCGCCGTCCTGCAGGGTGAAGCGGATCTCGTACACCTTCTGCGCACGGAGACGGCCGGAGGCATTTTCCAGCGACCAGCTGCCCGTAAAGGCGTGATACTGCCCGTCGGTGCCCTTGGCGTAGAGCTTGTAGTCGGAGGCCTTGCCGGTCAGGCCGTTGACCCGGATGGCGGCAATGGTCTGGGGGTGGAGGTTGTCGAAGGTGACGGTGTGCAGCCAGGTCGCCGGGGTGCCCTGCCCGCCTGCTGCGGCAAATTCCGCCGCCGAAACGACGGTGCGGCGGGTCTTATCCAGGTCCACCTTGCGGTAGGGCATCTCCGGCAGGTAGACAAAGCGGTCCTGCAAACGGAGCAGCTCCTTGTAGCCGGTGGGGCAGTACAGCTTGTTGCCGTCCCGCCCGGCATACATGCCGATGGCCATGTTGTTGTAGCCGTACAGCGACGCGACGTCCACGGTGAGCACGGTCCTGCCCGTCTCAAAATCCAGCACGATGTACTGCCACATGCCGCTGTCCACATCCTGCACGAAGCCGTAAATATAACCGGTGGCCGTGGAGAGCTTCATCATGGAGGTGTCGCTGAGGTCGTCGCGGCACCAGACGCTCTTCATGGTCCAGCCGTCGTCGGTCCGGATGGTATCCACCCGCTCGATGCCGGGCATGATCATGCTGTTGCCCTTCATCAGCCAGTTGCGGTCGTAGATGTTCTCGTAGCTCTGGATGGAGGAATCGTTGTCGGGTTTGGCGAGGTTCGGGCTGCCGGCGCCGAACCAGTTGCAGACGATGGTGCTGATGGTGCCGGTGCCGTGGTCGTAGACGATGGCGGAGTTTTCCACCGAGACCGGCATATTGGCGGGCAGCTCGTCGATGACGGGCAGACTGGCCACGATGGCACCGGTGTGGATATCCAGTGCCAGCAGGCTCACGGTGTCCAGATTGTCGGTGAAGAAGACCAGGTCCCGGCTGAGGGAGGGCGAGCAGCCGCTGCCCCAGGCCAGACCGCCGCCGGTGGTGGCGTCGCCCTCATGGCTGTCCTTGGCACCCACGCTGTTGTAGCCGGTGTGCCAGACGACCTCCACACCGTTGTTGGCCCGCAGCAGGTAGCAGGCCAGGTTCGTCAGGATGACCGCACCTTCCTTGCAGGCGGCGATGCCGTTTTCGGCACCTTCCCCGGCGATGGGCGCATAGACGTGGACTTCGTGGTCGAGGTCGGCCGTGCCTCCCGCCAGGATGGCCTCGATGGCGGCATGGGAGACATAGCCCATCGCGCCCTGCTGGCCCCGGCTGGGGTAGATGCGGAAACCGCCCGTCACGAACCAGAGGTTGCCCTCGTAGTCAAAGACGACGGAAAGGAGCTTCTGGTCCAGCGTTCTGCCCAGCACCTTTTCGGCTGCGGCCTTGATGTCGATGTCCAGCACCTTTTCGAACACTGGCAGCGGGGTGCCGTTCTCGTCGGCGGCGCGGAGCATCAGAACGTGGTTGTGACTGGTGGGGCAGACGATGAGGTTCCGCCCGTCCACGAACGAATAGGAGCTCTGGATGACATACCCGCCGCCGTCGTGCTTGGTGGGCGAGAAGAAGCCCCGCGTGGTCACCTCTTCCGCATCCAGGTCCCGGATGGCGAGGCCGCCCAGGAACGGGCTGATGGGGTTGTCGAAATTGTCAAAGAAGATGGCCGGAGAGGCATTGGGGTTGACCTTTTCCATCGCTACATTGACTTCCGGGCAGATGCCGATGGGCAGCACGGCATCTGTGGAGTCGGTGTTGTAGCAGTCGTGGTGGATGTTGGACTCGCTGAAGCCCATAAAGGGGTTGGCATCCACGACCTTGGCGGTCAGAGGCTTGGGCGGAAGGGCGGTCTCCGCCTTGCTGCCCAGCAGCCCGGTCAACAGGCTGTTTGTCTCCTCCGCATGGGCGGCAGGTGCAAGGCCGCAGGCCAGCAGGGTGAATGCAGATGCGCTGAGAAAGCTGCGTCGTGTCATTTTCATCGTGTCGATCCTCCAATTTTCCATTGATGCGTTGTCGATTCGTTATAAATTCAGGAGCACATTGGCTCGGAAGACGTTGTTCTTCGTTTCTACGGTCAGATCACCGTTGTACTTGCGGACGGCGGTCTCGATGGAGACCAGCCCGATGCCGATCCCCTCGTGCTTGGTGGAGTGCAGGATGCCGCTCTGCTTTTTCAGCACACCGTCGTAGCGGTTCTCCACCACGATGCCCAGCATGGCAGGGCTGAGCATCCGGGCCATCACCCGGATCTGCCGCTGATCCGGCGTCAGCTTCCGGCTGGCGTCGAGCGCATTTTCCAGCAGGTTGCCCAGGATCATGCACAGGTCGGCTTCCGGCATGGGCAGCAGAACGGGCAGCTCCAGCTTCCATTCGATGGGCACCCCCTTCTGCCGGGCCTCGTGGTCGTAGTGGCCCGCCAGCGCATCCACTGCGGGGTTGGCGCACAGGGTGGGGCGGGCCTCGCTGAGCTCGCTCTCGTACTGGCTGAGGTAGTGTTTCAGCTCGTCCAGCTGCCCGGCCTCGGTCAGGCCGGAGATGACGTGCAGGTGCTGGCGGAAATCATGCCGCAGGCTGCGGGTCTGCTCCATGTATTCCCGCAGCTCCATATAACGGCGGGATTCCACGCCCAGAAGCTGGTTTTCCCGGTCCAGCTGGGTGTTCCGGGTGTACTCCTGCGCCACCCGGTACATCTCGTACAGCAGCAGGAAGATGCCCAGCAGCGAGATGGACACCGCCAGCACCGCAATGATCATGATCCGGTTGAGCAGGACGACCGACGGGTCCAGCGGGATGCAGAAGATGAGGAAGGCCGCATAGATGGCCGGCAGCGGCCACGCCGACTGCCAGAACGCTTCGCCGTGATATTCCTGCAAGAGCCATGCGCTCCACCGGACGGCCGTGAAATGGAAGAGGACGCTCAGCACCGCCGAGAGCCCCAGCGCCAGCAGCGCTGTGGAGACCAGATTGGCCTCCTGCACGTTGCCGGTCTCGGCGCGGGCGTTCAGCACCACGGCCATCAGCGAACAGACGGCCAGCATGACAGCGGAGACCGAAAACAGGAAGGCCGTCTGGCTGACGGTCACTCCCTCCGTCCGCCATCGCAGCAGCCAGAACGAGACGATGAGGATGGGGAGCAGGAAAACGTTGCTGGGCAGTTCAAAGATCGTGCACAGTGCTGCACACCCAATGCACAGCGCCGTGAGGGCACCGCCCGCGATCCAGCAGGTCGTTTTTGGGGCCTTCAGGTGGTCCCGCAGCGGGGCCAGGCAGAGATAGGCCCCCGGATACAACAATGCAAATTCGAGAAAGTAGCGTCCGAACAACACAGCATCCACGGCGTTTTTCTCCTCTCAGAACTCCCGCTGCATGTGGCGGAATTGATATTGTGTGAATTGCGCAAACAGGCTGTTTTTATCCTTCAGGCGGACGGGCAGCCGGGCACCGTCCAGCATCTCGATGCAGTCGCCCTCGAACCGCAGCACCTTATCCATGTTCAGCAGCAGGCCCCGGTTGCAGACAAGAAAGTTCTCCTGCGTCTTCAGCTGCTGCTCCACCTGCGCAAAGGTGGCAGCGGCCCGACACTCGCCGTCGTCGGTCACGATCCGGACGAAGTGGTTCTGGGATTCCGCATACAGGATCTTATTCAGCGGCAGCTGCACGGTCTGGCGGGCGATACGCACCTCCAGCTCCGGCTCCTGGCGGCAGAGCACCCGCCGCAGTTCGGCGGTCAGCTGCCGGATCTTTTCCTCTTTATACGGCTTGAGCAGATAATCGAACGGATGCACCGGAAAGGCTTCCCACACGTATTCCGGCGACGAGGTCACAAAGACGATGAGGAGATGCGGGTCTTTTTCCCGCAGCTGCCGGGCCGTCCCGATGCCGTTCGTGCCCTCCATGCAGATATCCAGAAACACCACGGCATACGGCCCGGCGGCGGCTCTGTGCAAAAATGCGTCGCCGCTCTCGTACAGGTCGCAGACGACAGGATCTCCCCACGCCTGCCGCAGCAGCCGCTCCAGCCGCTGGGCTTCAAACTTCTGGTCTTCAACGATCGCGATCCGCAGCTCCATCGCTACGCTCCCCCCTTGCAACTTGATTGTACCACATTTTTCCGCCCCCTGCACCTGCCTTTCACGCGCGAAACACCCCCTTTCACGCAGAATTGCCCCATCTGCGCCGCCAAAGCGTATCGAAAAGCACCGAATCCTCCTGGTCTGCCCGGTTCCTGCCGCTTTCCCCATAATCTGTATTTTTTCACATTTTTTCAAAAAAGGATTGACAGCACGAAACCGGCATGATAAGATAACATTTGATTTTGAGAGACAAAGCATGTCGGAGTCTTTTCAAAGCAATTTACCTGGGACCGCCCATCGGGGCTAAGGCCATACGGACAGCCGGGTCCACTGCCGACCGGCGGCATCGCCGCCATTATTGATCGAGTTAAGAGCTCGAATTTTATAAGTTGGTTCCTTTACAGCCATGAAATTGCGCACCCGCTGCGCAGACTTGTGAAACGGTCAATAAGAGTAGTAAAAGTGTAATTGCTATATAGACTCTCCTCATCCCGTCTTTTGGATCCTGCACACCGTCCAGTTCCGGCTCGCCGCCGGGGGCTTTGTGCGCACATTCAAACGCTTTTTGCAAAGCGCAGGTCTGCACCTTTGGGTGTTGGTCCTGCGCTTTTTTGTTTGTCAGGGGATCAGGGACGGAGGAAAAGAACATGAGTGAGAACCGTACACGGTTCCGGCTGGACCAGCGCCGGGCACCCATCTACGAAGCGCTGGAACAGTTCCGGCAGATGCGGGTGGTGCCCTTTGACGTGCCGGGCCACAAGCGCGGCCGGGGCAACCCGGAGCTGACCGCCTTTCTGGGCCAGCAGTGCGTGGGCGTGGATGTGAACAGCATGAAACCGCTGGACAACCTCTGCCACCCGGTATCGGTCATCCGGGAGGCCGAAGAACTGGCCGCCGACGCCTTTGGCGCGGCCCACGCCTTTTTGATGGTGGGCGGCACCACCAGCTCGGTGCAGAGCATGGTGCTGACCGCCTGCAAGCGGGGCGACGAGATCATCCTGCCCCGCAACGTGCACCGCAGCGTGCTGAACGCGCTGGTGCTCTGCGGCGCTGTGCCCGTTTACGTGAACCCGGAGGTGGACAAGCGCCTGGGCATCTCACTGGGCATGAAGCGGGAGCAGGTGGAAAAGGCCATCCGGGAGCACCCCAACGCCGTGGCCGTTCTGGTGAACAACCCCACCTACTACGGCATCTGCAGCGACCTGCGCGCCATCGTCAAGATGGCCCATGACGCTGGGATGCTCTGCCTGGCGGACGAAGCCCACGGCACCCACTTCTACTTTGGCGGCGGGCTGCCGGTCTCGGCCATGGCCGCAGGGGCCGACATGGCCTCCGTCTCGATGCACAAAAGCGGCGGCAGCCTGACCCAGTCGAGCCTGCTGCTCATCGGACCGAATGTCCACCCCGGCTATGTGCGGCAGATCATCAACCTGACCCAGACCACCTCTGGCAGCTACCTGCTGATGTCCAGCCTGGACATCTCCCGCCGCAATCTGGCCCAGCGGGGGCGGCAGGTCTTCCACCAGGTGGCCGACATGGCCGAGTATGCCCGCGAGGAGATCAACGCGGTGGGCGGCTACTACGCCTTCGGCAAGGAGCTGTGCAACGGCAACTCGGTCTTCGACTTCGACACCACCAAGCTCAGCGTCCACACGCTGGACATCGGCCTGGCGGGCATCGAGGTCTATGATATCCTCCGCGATGAGTACGACATCCAGATCGAGTTCGGCGACATCGGCAACATCCTGGCCTACCTCTCTATCGGCGACCGCCCGCAGGAAGTGGAGCGGCTGGTCAGCGCACTGGCCGAGATCAAGCGCCGCTACCGCACCGACGGCACCGGCCTGCTCAGCCAGGAATACATCGACCCCGTGGTGGCCACCAGCCCGCAGGAGGCTTTCTATGCGCCCAAAAAGAGCCTGCCTCTGCGCGAGACCGTGGGCATGGTCTGCAGCGAGTTCGTCATGTGCTACCCGCCGGGCATCCCCATTCTGGCCCCCGGCGAGCGCATCACGAAGGAGATCCTGAACTACATCGAGTACGCCAAGGCCAAGGGCTGCAGTATGACCGGCCCGGAAGACCCCGACATTTTACACCTGAACGTTCTGGCCTGAGGAGGAAAACATGGAATTTTGGTTTTCGGAATTTCACACTCCGGATGTGAAACACAGCATCCGGGTGAACAAGCAGCTCTACTCCAAGCAGAGCGACTATCAGCGCATCGACATCTTCGAGACCCCGGAGTTCGGCCGGGTGCTCACGCTGGACGGCAACGTCATGCTGACCGAGCGGGACGAGTTCATCTACGATGAGATGATCGTCCATGTGCCCATGGCCGTGCACAAGGAGGCCAGGGACATCCTCGTCATCGGCGCAGGCGACGGCGGCGTGGTGCGGGAGCTGACCCGCTACGATCGGGTGGAGCGGATCGATCTGGTGGAGATGGACCCGCAGGTCGTGGAGGCCTGCCGCGCCTATCTGCCCGGCAACGCCTGCCGGATGGACGACCGCCGGGTGCACATCTATTTTGAGAACGCGCTCAAGTTCATCCGCCGGTGCGAAGAAGAATACGACCTCATCATCGTGGACTCCTCCGACCCGTTCGGCCCGTCCGAGGGCCTGTTCACCCGCGAGTTCTACGGCAGCTGCTTCAATGCGCTGCGGGCCGACGGCATCATGGTCAACCAGCAGGGCAGCCCCTTCTACGCCGAGGACGCCAGCGCCATGCAGCGCAGCCACAAGCGCATCGCGTCCACCTTCCCCATCAGCCGGGTGTATCAGGCACACATCCCCACCTTTGCCGCCGGGTACTGGCTGTTCGGCTTTGCCAGCAAGAAATATCACCCCATCGACGACCTCGACGCCGACGCATGGAAGGCGCTGAACATGCGCACCCGCTATTACACCGCCCGGCTCCATGTCGGCGCATTTTATCTGCCCGCCTTCCTCGAAGAGATGCTGCGGGAAGTGGAGGAACACTGATGCAACCCAACGTTGAGACCTTTATCGGCTGCGACAGCAGCTACCGCGCCGCCAGCATCGTGCTGTACGGTGCACCTTATGATTCCACCACCAGCTACCGCCCCGGTGCCCGGTTCGGCCCGGCAGCCATCCGGCACGAGAGCTATGGTCTGGAGACTTACAGCCCCTATCAGAACGCCGACCTGACCGACTTCGACATTTTCGACAGCGGCGACCTGGAGCTTTGCTTCGGCTCCAGCGAATCGGCGCTGGCCGACATCGAAGCCCGCGCCGAAGAGGTCCTGAAGGACGGCAAGTTCCCGCTCCTGCTGGGCGGCGAGCATCTGGTCACGCTGGGGGCCGTGCGGGCCGCCGTGAAGAAGTACCCGGACCTGCACATCGTCCACTTCGACGCACACGCCGACCTGCGGGACGACTACCTCGGTGCCCGGCTCAGCCATGCCTGTGTCCTCCGCCGCTGCCACGAGCTGGTCGGCGACGGGCACATCCACCAGTTCTGCATCCGCAGCGGCGACCGCGCCGAGTTCGAGTTTGCAGCCCAGCACACCGAGATGCACAAGTTCGACTTCACCGGCCTTGCCGAACTGACCGAGCAGCTCTGCGCCAGCAAGGCCCCGGTCTACCTGACCATCGACCTCGACTGTCTGGACCCCTCCTGCTTCCCCGGCACCGGCACCCCCGAAGCGGGCGGCGTGAGCTTTTTGCAGCTGCTGGACGCCATCCGCACTGTGACCAGGGCGAACATCGTCGGTGCTGACCTCAACGAGCTGGCCCCCACGCTGGACACCACCGGCGTTTCCACGGCCACGGCCTGTAAAGTCCTGCGGGAGCTGCTGATTGCGCTTGACAAGGGCTGGCCCGGCTTCCAGGTCTGACGAAACCACGCGCAGGCGTTCGCTCTGCGCTGCGATACATGATAACAAAGGAGAAACCTACCATGAGCAAAGTTCTGATCATCGGCTGCGGCGGCGTGGCTTCCGTCGCCATCCACAAGTGCTGCCAGGTCCCCGAAGTGTTCACCGAGATCTGCATCGCCAGCCGCACCAAGTCCAAGTGCGACAAGCTCGCGGCTGAACTGGCCCCCAAGACTGCCACCCAGATCACCACCGCCCAGGTGGACGCCGACAAGGTGGACGAAGTGATCGCCCTCATCAAGAGCTACCAGCCCGACCTCGTGATGAACATCGCCCTGCCCTATCAGGATCTGACCATCATGGACGCCTGCCTGGCCTGCGGCGTCAACTACATGGACACCGCCAACTACGAGCCGGAGAACACGGACGACCCGGAGTGGCGCGCCATCTACGAGAAGCGCTGCAAGGAGGCCGGTTTCTCTGCCTACTTCGATTACAGCTGGCAGTGGGCCTATGCCAAAAAGTTTGAGGAAGCCGGCCTGACCGCGCTGCTGGGCAGCGGCTTCGATCCGGGTGTGACCCAGGCTTACTGCGCCTACGCCAAAAAGCACGAGTTCGACACCATCGACACCATCGACATCCTCGACTGCAACGGCGGCGACCACGGCTACGCCTTCGCCACCAACTTCAACCCGGAGATCAACCTGCGCGAGGTCTCGGCCCCCGGCAGCTACTGGGAGAACGGCCACTGGGTCGAGATCCCGGCCATGAGCATCAAGCGGGAGTACAACTTCGATCAGGTAGGCGAAAAGGATATGTACCTGCTCCACCACGAGGAGATCGAGTCTCTGGCCAAGAACATCCCGGAGGCCAAGCGCATCCGCTTCTTCATGACCTTCGGCCAGAGCTACCTCGACCACATGCGCTGCCTGGAGGACGTGGGGATGCTGTCCACCACGCCCATTGAGTTCAACGGCCAGGAGATCGTGCCCATCCAGTTCCTCAAGGCCCTCCTGCCCGACCCCGCCAGCCTTGGCCCCCGCACCAAGGGCAAGACCAACATCGGCTGCATCTTCACCGGCAAGAAGGACGGCAAGGAAAAGACCTACTATATCTACAATGTCTGCGACCATCAGGAGTGCTACCGCGAGGTCGGCTCGCAGGCCATCAGCTACACCACCGGTGTGCCTGCCATGTGCGGTGCCCTCATGCTGCTGACCGGCAAGTGGACCACCAAGGGTGTCCACACGGTGGAAGAGTTCGATCCGGACCCGTATCTGGACGCTCTGGACAAGTACGGCCTGCCCCGTTCTGAGAGCCACGCCCCGGCTCTGGTGGACTGATGCGGCTGCGGGACACGCGCCCGCCCTTTGCCGGGCTGGCGAACCTCTCCGAGACCGCGCTGTCTGCCCTGCCCACCCCCTGCTATCTGCTGGACGAAGCCCAGCTGCGCCGCAACGGCGAACTTCTGCTGGGGGTGCAGCAGCGCACCGGCTGCAAGATCCTGCTGGCGCAGAAGGCGTTCTCGAACTTCGACCTCTACCCCCTGCTGGCGCCTTATCTGGCGGGCACCGAGGCCAGCGGCCTCTATGAGAGCCGCCTCGGCCGGGAAACGCTGCCCGACAAGGAGAACCACGTGTTCTGCGCCGCCTACCGGGCCGACGCATTCGACGAGCTGCTGCACTACGCCGACCACATCGTCTTCAACTCGCCCCGCCAGCTGGCCAGATTCGGCCCGGCAGCCAAAGCGGCGGGCAAGAGCGTCGGTCTGCGCATCAACCCGGAATGCTCGACCCAGGAAGGCCACGCGATCTACGACCCCTGCGCCCCCGGCAGCCGCCTGGGCACCACCCGTGCCCAGTGGGACGCTGCTGTGCAGGCAGACCCGGCCCTGCCGGGTCTGCTGGACGGCCTGCACTTCCACACCCTGTGTGAGCAGGATTCCGACGCGCTGGCCCTGACGCTGGCCGCCGTGGAAGACCGCTTCGGCGACCTGCTGCCCCGGATGCAGTGGCTGAACTTTGGCGGCGGACACCACATCACCCGCCCCGGCTATGACCTGCCCACGCTGGAGCGCTGCATCACCGAGACGCAGACAAAGTACGGCGTACAGGTCTATCTGGAGCCCGGCGAGGCCTGGGCGCTGAACGCAGGCTATCTCATCACCACGGTGCTGGACACCCTGCGCAACGGCGATACCAGCCTTGCCATCTTGGATCTGTCCGCTGCCTGCCACACGCCGGACGTCATCGAGATGCCCTACCGCCCGCCCCTGCTGAACGCAGGCGACCCCGGCGAAAAAAATGTCACCTTCCGGCTCGGCGGACCGACCTGCCTGGCCGGAGATGTCATCGGCGATTATAGCTTCGACGCCCCCCTCACCGAGGGCGACCGTCTCCTCTTCGGGGATATGGCCATCTACACCACCTGCAAGAACAACACCTTCAACGGCATGCCCCTTCCGCCCATCTGGGCGATGGACGCCGCCGGCACCTGCCGCGAGCTTGTAAAGTTCGGGTATGAGGACTTCAAGATGCGGGTAGGAAATACCAAAAAATAAAATATCCCGCATTCAAATGCGCCCCTTCCCTGTGGCAGACCACATCGGAAGGGGCGCTTGGTTTATGATGGAGCTCACATAACAAAAACACCCTTCCTCTCACGGAGACCCGCAAAAGGAAGGGTGTAGAACTCAAGTTCCTGTTGTCGCACCTATCACAGCATGTTCGTACCAGAAAGGTCAACACAGGCTGTTACTCAGCACGGCATCTCAAGCACTTTTGAGCGTAGATCTGCGATTAGCAGTTCTCAGCGAAGTACTTAATGGTACGGACCATCTGAGAGGTGTAGGAGTTCTCGTTGTCGTACCAGGACACGACCTGAACCTGATAGGTGTCGTCGTAGCTACGCTAAATTTTCAAAATTTTTTTGTGATCGTTCATAATTTCGAAACAACAGTTACAGTACCACAGCATACCGTTGTCGTACCAAAACCGGCTTGTTCGTACCACGATTATATCACGTTTCAGCGTCATTTGCAAGGTTTCCGTCAATTTCACATCCGGTCTGCATTTTTCTCATATTGGGAAGTCTAATTTCACGGACCACACAGTTCGGAGCGTCCGGGATCCGGAGCACCGCCGGGGCGTTTGCTCTGCCCAGATACGCTCCTCTGCTGCCTCTTTTGCTGAAATTTCCCCGGACATGATTTTAGGAGATGGTGTGGGAAACAGTGCATTTTTTGTTCGATATGAAGCAATCAACCTATTAGAAAACCGTCTGGATGAGATTTTGTAACTCCGTCCACACGGTTTTGGATTTTTGAAAAGATTATTTCAGTTTTGCGAGGATCTCGTCAGCACTCACGCCGCTGGCCAGCAGCTTCTTCAGCACGTCCTCTGCCTCGGCTTTCTTTGCGGATTCTGCCGCTTTGGTTTCACCCTTGATTTTTTTAGCCTCGATTCTGGCGATTTCCTTGTCGATAGATTTCAGCTCAGCTTTCTTGTTTTTCAGGTCGGCTTTCAGCGCATCGATGTTCGCGGTAATGGATGCGATTTCGGCGGAAACGGTTTCCTTTGCGGCCTGCTTTTCAGCGATCTGTGCAGCGAAGTCAGCGGTTGCTTTTACGGTCTTGGGCTTGTTCTTGCTTCCTTTGGGACGGGGCATATTTGTTACCTCTTTCCGTTTTAATTTACTACTATTGATTTATTTCGCTTACTTATTTTCGGTTTTGGAACGATCCAATTAACCTGTACAAGAAACATAATTGGTATAATACTTCAGCTTCTTATCAAAAAGTCCGCTTTCGAGCTGCATGGGAAGCGTCTTATCATTGTTAATATCAAAGGCATTTTCAAGCATCGAAACTTCCAACAAGTAAAGTCCCGAAAGGGCTGTTAGCACATTTTGAAGGCTGGCATTTTTATAATTATCTCCATTATTTCCAGATCGATCATGTTTAGCACCATTATATGCATTCCACCAAGCCGGAGTCCCTGCGTTTTCTTCCAGAATGAATTTTTTACCTTTTTTTCAGGATTGATTCTAACACGGTAATTCTTCCACGGCTGAAGTTTAATTTTATTTCTAAATGAAATAGATTTATCAACCAGCTCCGGATTATTTTTTGTTACACAAAACCACCATTCATTTAATCCTGTACGTTTATTAGCCTTGAATGATGGTTCACAGATACCTGCATACGCTTTTCCGACTACATCAATTTCACTGCAGATTGTCTGAAAAAGCATCATATACTCCATTGAGTATACCGTTCCATTACTTAAGTCAAATTCAACATAGCGTTCTGTTTCCAGCAGTCTAGTCTCCAATGCTAAGTAATATTTCCAATACTGACTCACTAAATCTTGAAATGTCAACATTACGGTTGCTTCCCCGTTATTTAAATTTATAACCCATTTCTATTCCTAATCGGAGTCCACTTTCTATTACCTTTCACCCAATATTGGGCTATGTTAGTTTTATTCAGTGTTTTACTATATTTATCGTAAAAATATTCTGACTGTCTAATCATTCCATCACATTCATCATATATTGATAGTCTTGCTTCATTTTCTCGTATGTAGTATAAATTCAATCCATATTGATATTTACGCTCTCTTATTGCATCCTTTACACGAGTGGAATCCTCATTAGCTTCAGTAGATTTCTTTTTAACCTCGCAATAGAAAATGTTAATATCCGTTTTCCTAACATGCAGCAAAATATCCGGTGCAATCCAGCCATCATCATCTCTTGGATGTGGCCGTTTAATACCCGTTCCATCTCTATTGTATTCCAAGTCAATACAAGCATCTTTTTCAAAATGTTTGTCATATCCATATTGCAAGTAAATAGCCAATCTGCCTGCGATAGCTCTCTCCTGAACATCAATATCAAATAGTGCCATATCATTTTCATAGAGCATTTGAAAAGCATATTCCCAAAGCCCTATCAATTCATTATACTTCATATCATTTTTCCAAAATATAACCCTACATTCCTTCACATCTTAGCCGTCAAATGACGTTGCCTGCCGCTCACCACGGAGAGGTGTGCAAAGTTTCGAGCAGCAATGGGAACTCACGCTCCCAGTATATCACAAGTTCATTTTTAAATCATCCTTGTGATGAAAATTATTTTATGGTTTTCGACCTTACTTCAAGAACTCCTCAGCACTTTTGCAGATCTCTGCTTCCACCTTCTCGGCAGCTTCCTTGTTTTCAGCACTGACAGAGATATAAGTCTTGAGCTTCGGCTCAGTGCCGGAGGGGCGCACCACGATGGAGCAGTTATCTTCCAGCAGGAACTTCAGCACATCGGACTTGGGCAGACCATCCAGACCCGGAGCGTAGTCCAGCAGCTTCACGACCTTCTTGCCGCCGAACTCCTTGATGTCGCCCCGGAATGCCTGCATAATGCTCTGCATCTTGGCAAAACCGGCGCTGCCGTCGAACTCATAACTGTGCAGCGTGTTCAGGCAGTAGCCGTAGGTCTTGTACAGCTCGTCCAGCTTGTCCAGCAGGCTGATACCCTTGGTTGCATAGTAGCTGAACATCTCGCAGATCATGTAAGCACCGTCCACACCGTCCTTGTCGCGGACGTAGGAGCCGGTCAGGTAGCCATAGCTTTCCTCAAAGCCGAACACATAGCTATCTGCCTTGCCCTGCTTTTCCAGCTTGCCGATCTGCTCACCGATGAACTTGAAACCGGTCAGCACGTTGATGGTACGCAGGCCGTAATGGGTAGCGATCTGCTCGCCCATGTCCATGGTGACGATCGTCTTGACCATGACCGGGTCGGCGGGCATCTTGCCGTGCTTGACGCGCTGGCTGCAAATGTAGTCCAGCAGTAGCATACCGGTCTGGTTGCCGGTCAGCAGCTCGTACTCCCCTGCCTTGTTTTTGACGGCGATGCCCACACGGTCACAGTCGGGGTCGGTCGCCAGTAACAAATCAGCGTTGCACTTCTTTGCATATTCCATGCCCAGCGCCATAGCTTCCTTGATCTCCGGGTTGGGGTACGGACAGGTCGGGAACTTCCCGTCCGGCTGCTCCTGTTCCTTGACCACCGTGATGTTGGTGTAGCCCATCTCCTTCAGGGTGCGGGTCACGGGCTTCAGGCCGGTGCCGTTCAGCGGGCTATACACGATGGCTACGTTCTTGTTGACTTCTTCGCCAAACAGAACAGACTGGCTCTTGACCTGCTCCACGAATGCGGTATAGACCTCGTCCAGGATGTACTGGATACCGCCATTTGCCACACCTGCTTCAAAATCACTGGTCTTGACGTCGGCAAAGATATCCAGCTTCTCAATTTCGGCAAGGATCTCTGCTGCTGCCTCAGTGGTAATCTGGCAGCCATCTGCGCCGTAGACCTTGTAGCCGTTGTACTTGCTGGGATTGTGGGAAGCCGTCACCATGACACCGGCAGAGGTGTGCAGATAGCGAGTCGCAAAGGACACGGTAGGAACAGGCATCAGAACAGGCCAGATATTCACCTTGACGCCATTGGCAGCAAATACCCCGGCGGCGACTTTTGCAAACACATCGCTCTTGATACGGCTGTCGTAACCAATGGCAACAGACGGCTCGGCATAGTTCTTCTTCAGATAGTCTGCCAGCCCCTGAGAAGCCTTTGCCACAGTATAGATGTTCATGCGGTTGGTACCCGCACCGATCACACCACGCAGGCCACCCGTGCCAAAGGCGAGGTCACGATAGAATGCATCCTCGATTTTGGCATCATCCAGCGTTTTCAGTTCTGCCACTACATCGGCATCAGCGGTAGCGTTTGCCAACCAGCGCTCATATTCTTTCTTGATCTCCATATTGTTTACCCTCTTACATCGAGAAATTGTGCCTGACCATGAATCGTCAGTGTCTCGGAATCCGCCGGGACGAAGATGCAGTCTCCTTTATAGAACGGAAGATTGCCGCCCTCATAGGAGATTGTGCCGCAGCCATTGACACAGAGCAGCACACGGAAGGCGATTTCATCCGCGCGGTAGTGCACCTTCTGCCGCCGCTCAGTGTTGACGATCATTCGATACACTTCAAAATACTTGCAACGGGTCAGCAGTTCAGAGGCAACGCCCTGCCGGTATTTCAGCACCCGAAGGGGCTGTTTCGGCTCTGCGCTGCTCTTCAGGTTCGCCACATCCAGTGCCTTGTCGATGTGCAGCTCCCGCTTTTTGCCGTCCTTGCCTACACGGTCATAATCGTACAGACGGTAGGTCAGGTTGGAGTTTTCCTGAATTTCCGCCACCAGTGCACCGGCTCCGATGGCATGGATGGTACCCGCCTCAATGAAAAACAAATCGTCCTTCTTGACCGGGACCCACTGCAGATCCTTCATCAGGGTTCCTTTGGCGATGGCATCCCGCATCTGCTGTTCGGTGCGCTCCCGTTTCAGACCATACACGAGTTTTGCGTCCTTGCTGGCGTCCAGCACGTACCACATTTCGGTCTTGCCAAGCTGCCCGTTTTCATATTCCTGCGCATAGGCATCGGTAGGATGCACCTGCACTGACAGATCTTTCTTGGCATCGATGAATTTGATAAGGATCGGCAGTGCGTTTTTACCCTTGTGGCGCTCGCCCAGATACTCCGGGTGTGCTCTCAGCACCTCTGCCAATTCCTGACCATCAAACGCACCGCCTACCACATAGCTGGGGCCATCGGGATGCGTGGAGCACTCCCATGTCTCTGCCAGCGGGGTCAGGTCGATGTTTTTTTCAAATTCGTCATTTAAACGACTGCCGCCCCAAAGATAATCCTTGCCGGACGGTCGGAGCAAAAGAGGCTTATTCTTGTTTTGCATAACTGCCTCCTGCGGTGTCTCAATATTCCAGCTCAAATTTCTGCTTGTCGTGGACGTCGATAGCTTCACCCAGCTGCACTTCGATCAGCTTCAGTTCCGTCTCGGCAATCACAGTATGACGGCAGCCTGCGGACATGGTGATCACATCGCCTGCTTTCACGTTCTGCTCCATACCGTCCACAATGGTCTTGCCCTTGCCTGCAATGACCGTCCAGACCTCATCACGGTGCTGATGGCTGTGGTAGTTCATCTGATGGCCTGCATTCAGGGTCACTTTGATGGTCATGGAAGCCTTGTCGATGTCGATGACCTTAAAGCTGCCCCACGATTTCTCGGCGAACATAACCCGGTGGTCGAGCGTGTTGACAAAAGGCTTGATGTAGCTGGACTGCTCCTTATCGGACACCAGAATGCCCTCCGGGCTGGCAGAGACCACCACATCCTTCAGACCCATGCAGAGGATGGGCACATCCAGCTCATTGACCACATGGACATTCTCGCACTGCTCATTAAACAGTGCCTCGCCCACCGCGTGGCTGTCCATCGCCTCGGTCAGGGTATTCCATGTGCCGAGGTCTTTCCAAGTGCCTGCAAAGCGCATAACCTCAATTTCCGGCTCGTGCTCCACCACAGCATAGTCAAAGCTGATCTTGTTCAGGGTGTCATATTTGTTGAACAGATCCTCATAGTCTACAAAATCGATGAGTTCATGGGCACGGTTCAGCACATAGCCCAGCTTGAATGCGAACACACCGCCGTTCCAGAGAGCGCCCTTTGCAATGTAGTCCTTTGCCACTTCCTGTGTCGGCTTTTCCTTGAACATGGACACCTTGCTGACCTGCTCTTTGCCGATGGGGATGATGTAGCCGTATTTCTCGCTGGGGTAGGTCGGCTCAATGCCCATCAGGACCAGATTGGCACTGCTGACGGCGGCACGGTCGCCCAGTGCTTTCAAAGCCTCAAAGTAGTCGTTTTCCACATAGGGGTCTACTGGGCAGACGACCACGGATTCTTCCTCACCGACGCCCTGCACGTCCTTCAGGTAGGCCGCTGCCAGAGCGATAGCCGGGAAGGTATCCCGGCGGCAAGGCTCCACGCTGATGCCCACTTCCTCGCCCAGCTGATTGTGGATAGCCGAAACCTGAGATTTGGAGGTAGCGATAGTGACCGTTGCATCCGTATCGACCATCTTGATCTGACGGTAGACGCGCTGCACCATGGATTCCAGTTCGCCGTCTTCCCTGTGGAAGATCTTGATGAACTGCTTGGAACGGATATCGTTGGAAAGCGGCCACAAACGCTGACCGGAACCGCCGGACAATAACACCAGATTCATAATATTTCTCCTATCATTTAACAAAAAAGGCCGTGGCCCTGCACGGACACACGACCTTTTCAAATCGTTTATTTTAGTTTTGCGTTTAGCGCTCTGCTCGCATCGGGTTGTTCAGGAAGTCCTCGTAGGACAGGCGTAGACCGTCTTCCAGCTCGGTCTTGTAGGTCCAGCCCAGATTGGTAGCCTTAGACACGTCCAGCAGCTTGCGGGGAGTACCGTTGGGCTTGGTGGTATCCCACTTGATCTCGCCGGTGTAACCCACGACCTTGGCGACCAACTCGGTCAGTTCCTTGATGGTCAGCTCCTTGCCGGTACCTGCGTTGACGGTCTCATTGCCGGAGTAGTTGTTCATCAGGAAAACACACAGGTTTGCCAGATCGTCCACATACAGGAACTCACGCAGCGGAGAGCCATCGCCCCAGCAGGTAACGCTGGGCAGGTTCTGCTCCTTGGCCTCATGGAAACGACGGATCAGCGCCGGAACCACGTGGCTATGGGTGGGGTGATAGTTGTCGTTGGGGCCATAGAGGTTAGTGGGCATGACGCTGATGTAGTCGGTGCCGTACTGACGGTTCAGGAACTCGCAGTACTTCAGACCGGAGATCTTTGCCAGCGCATAGGCCTCGTTGGTCTTTTCCAGCTCGCTGGTCAGCAGGCAATCTTCCTTCATGGGCTGAGGAGCCATGCGGGGGTAGATGCAGGAGGAGCCGAGGAATTCCAGCTTCTTGCAGCCGTTCTTCCATGCCGAGTGGATGGCATTCATCTCCAGCGTCATGTTGTCATACATGAAGTCGGCCAGTGCTTCCTGGTTTGCCACGATGCCGCCGACCTTGGCAGCAGCAAGGAACACATACTCCGGCTTCTCCTGTGCGAAGAACTCTTCCACTGCATCCTGACGGGTCAGGTCCAGTTCTTTGTGGGTGCGGGTGATGATATTGGTATAGCCCTGACGCTGCAATTCACGAACGATTGCAGAGCCCACCATGCCGCGATGACCTGCGACATAAATCTTAGCATTCTTTTCCATCATAATAAAATACCTTCTTTTGATAAATTATTTGATAACGCCCTTTTCCAGATATTCAGCCAGATTCGTCTGAATGTGCTCCTCGGCACGCTCGATGGCAACCTTCTTCATATCGTGGTCGACCATAATCTTGACAAGTTCCTCAAACGTTGTCTTGGTAGGGTTCCACCCCAGTTCGCGTTTTGCCTTACTGGGGTCCCCCCACAGGTTAACAACATCGGTCGGACGGTAGAAGTCCGGACTGACCTCAATGACAACCTTTCCGGTCGCCTTGTCGATGCCCTTTTCCTCCATACCTTCGCCAACGAATTCCAACTCAATTCCCACATCATGGAAGGCCAGCTCGCAAAACTCGCGGACAGAATGCTGTTCACCAGTGGCGATGACAAAGTCTTCAGGGGTCTTGTTCTGCAGAATCAACCACATACACTCGACATAGTCCCTAGCGTATCCCCAATCGCGCAGACTGGACAGGTTGCCTAAATACAGCTTATCCTGCTTACCTTGAGCGATACGGGCGGCAGCTAGCGTTATCTTGCGGGTGACAAAAGTCTCACCACGGCGCTCAGACTCGTGGTTGAAGAGTATACCAGAGCAGCAGAACATATTGTATGCCTCACGGTACTCCTTGACGATCCAGAAGCCATACTGTTTGGCAACAGCATAGGGACTATAAGGATGGAAGGGCGTTGTCTCGCGCTGAGGAACTTCCTCGACCTTGCCGTACAGCTCAGAGGTAGAAGCCTGATAGATCCGGCAGGTATCCTTCAGACCGCAGAGACGTACAGCCTCCAGTACGCGCAACACACCGGTAGCATCAACATCGGCGGTGAACTCCGGAACGTCAAAGCTAACCTGCACGTGACTCTGAGCGGCAAGGTTATAGATTTCATCGGGGCGCACGGTGCCGACAATGGACAGAATGCTCATGGAGTCACTCAAATCGCCGTAGTGTAAGTGAAAGTTGGGATGTCCTTCCAAGTGAGCAATGCGCTCGCGGTAATCAACGGAAGAACGCCGGATAACACCATGGACTTCATACCCCTTCTCCAGCAGAAATTCTGCAAGGTAGGAACCATCCTGACCAGTGATACCGGTAATCAGTGCTTTTTTCATAATTTCGATCCTCATTTAAAACGTGAAGTTTAAAAATTATCTTGGTTGATTTTGTCGTACATCTATATTTTAAAAGGATATTTGTCCTTTCAGAAGTGCATAAGCAGTCCGATATTAGCACTATCTTGGCTTCTTTGATTCAAGCGCAATAAAAAGAGCCGCGCAGGCTCAAAACTTGCGCAGCTCGGAAAGTTTTATTGCGTTTTTATCTTTTTCTGAGAGGATATATTCCCGCATAGGCCAAGGCTCGGTCTGCCAGATAAAATCAGAATCATAGCGCACTGCTCTTGTCGCTTCACCGCAGAAGTCATTATCCACACACCACTGCATCAAGGTGTCATCTTCCAATGTCAGGTAACCATGGGCAAAGCCACGCGGAATTAGCATCTGTTTCTGATTTTCAAAGGAAAGGATCTCGCCATAGGCGTATCCAAAAGTATCTCCCGGTCGAAGATCAACAGCCACATTGAAAATCGAACCATGCAGGCAGGATACCAACTTTGCCTGCGCGTGCTCTCCCTCTTGGAAGTGTAGTCCACGCAGCGTTTCAGCTTTCTTGCTGAATCCTTGGTTGATCTGAACCACATGAAATCCCTCTGCTGACACCGACAACCACCCACGGAAATCTTCAAAGCGTTGTGTTTCAATTATTTCTGGCTTGTCTACCATTGCTTTCTATACTCCCTTGGACTGATTCCTTCTACTTTTCGGAACATCCGGCTGAAGTAGTTTGCATCTCCCATGCCGACCGCAACACTAACTTCATCCACAGTCATGTCCGTAAATCGGAGTAGCTGCTTCGCTCTGGTGATCCGCTTTGAAATCAAATAGTTATTGACCGTCGTACCGTAAGTCTCTTTGAAGATTTTGGACAAGTAGAACTTGTTGATAAAGAAGTGTTCAGACAGATCATCCAGTGCGATTTTCTCCGTGTAATACTCGTCCAGATACTCCTTCACAGTTGCCAGTTCCAGCCGTTTCCGGCTCACAGTCATACTCTCCGGATGCCAAGACTGTTCCATCAGTAAGGTGAGTAAAGTCCCCAGTTTCTCATTGATTCGCATATCCCGTATGTAATCGGAAGATGATGCCAAATCGTAGATATCCGCAAGAAGTGTAGTGAACAGTTTAATATCCGCCGGGTGGAACACAGGGCGACCACCTCGCTCTTTGTACTTCTCATACACAGCCGGAAGGTATGGGGCATAAAAATGACACCATTGAAGAGACCAGAGATCATTGGATGTGGAATGGCTGTACGCTTTCCGGCAGTCGATGAACACACAGTCTCCTGCTCCTAGTTCATAGTCCACACCTTCATATTTCAGACTGCCTTTTCCAGATAAGACCACAAAGCATAGAAACGACACAAGGTTTGTTCGAGTGGATGTATGGGGATGGATTGCCTGCAGGAAACCTACTTCTTGGAGATGCAGAAGTGAGGCACGGGCAAAATCTGATGGAGTATAAAGGATTCGGGAAGACTGGACAGAGGATGACTGTGGATTGAATAATTCCGTTTTCATCTTCTTTTTCCTTTCCGTTATACCTCAAAAGTTCAAATTATCGTCTCGACACAAATCACCACAATTATCCCCGTGCTATCTTCTGTGATTCATTAGCTTTTTTTACCCGACACAATTATATTTAAGCCTTCACTAAAATCTACAGTAGCGTTCCACCCCAAAGAAGTCAGCCTATTTACATCCGGATTTACATTTACAATTCCAGTTGCAGGATACGGTACCGCTCCATAATGCAACTCACTTTTACTATGCGTAACGCTCATCATTGTCTCAATATAATCTTTTAACGGTGCCGAATATCCTGATCCAAAATTGTAAATTCCTTCTGCGCTTTCCGATTCAATAAGCATACAAAGAGCTTTAACTGCATCATCAATATACAGAAAATCCCACATCTGGGTGCATTCCGTCAAATCGCAAGGTTCATTAGAAATCATTTTATTCAAGGCTGAAATCACAAGTGTCCCCGGATAATCGTTTGGACCATATAAACTGAAAAATCTGGGTTCTACCAAGACACAGCTATGATTCCTACAATAGTCTTTTGCATATTCATAAAATGCAAGTTTATATTTTCCATATTCCGTGTTAGGCTGTGGGTTGACATTCTCCGTCAACTTTTCTTTTTTTGTCCACAGTCCATATTCCGCCTGAGATCCTGCTGTTATGAACTTTTTACATCCAAGTCGAATCATTGCCTGAAGAAAATCGATGCTATATTGCAGGTTCGTCTTTTGAAGATTTTGATTACTCCGATCCTTACCTCGTGTTCCGTTCCATGCTGTTGCTACAGCGATATCAATTTCTTTCTCTATCAAAACGCTCAACTTTTGATAGTCACACATGTCGCAGTCAACAATTGTAAGTAGCTCGCTTTGATTTAAAGCATTCAATTTTTTACAATTATTTCTGACAACGGCAATTACTTCGTGTCCTCGCTCAAGTAATTCGTTCGTAAGAGCAGATCCAATCATGCTGGTTGCTCCCGAAACAACAATTCTCATTGTTTTACTCTCCTCTAATCATTTTGGTCATCTCCGCTTTTAAGCCTTCAGCATCCATTCCAAAATAATGATACAAATATCCTGCATGAGCCATTGCAACAAACTTATCAGAAACTCCACAGACTTTGAATCTCGTAGAGAGATTGTTCTCGGCTATCACCATGGAAACCATACTTCCAAGCCCACCATAAATATTGTGATCTTGTGCGACAACAATATTCCCTGTCTTTGCCGCTTCGTAGATAGCCACTCTATCAATCGGTTTAATTGAATACATATCGATAACTCGGATTTTCTTTCCGGTTTCTTCGTAAATACTCCTTGCCGCAGCCATTGCGTACTGAACCGTCACGCCTGAACAGAGAAAAGCCCCATCATTACCATCCATTACCAACATAGAACCACCAGCTCGCACATCAATATCTTCATCATAGATATTTTCTGTCGGTTCTACACTGCTACGAATGTACATTGGACCATCATATTTCAAAGAATAGTCCAATAACCTTCTAGCTTGATTTGCATCGCTTACTTCAAACACTGCGATATTGGGAACAGACGTCATAATGCCACAATCTTCAATCGCCCAGTGTGTAGCACCTGAAATTCCTCCAGATACACCTGCATACACACCAATCATGCGAACATTGCGGTTTCCATAAGCTACATCTGTTCGGCATTGCTCACATGCACGCATAGTTAAGAATGGTGCCATAGAAAACACATAGGGAATAAATCCCTCACAGGCCAAACCAGCACCAAAAGAAACCATATTCTGTTCTGCTATACCAGTATTAAATGATCTCTCTGGGTTTTCTGCAACAAAGCCCTTATTTCTGCATGTCCCTGATAAATCAGCATTTACAACAACTACCTTATCGTTTTTCTTTCCAATTTCACTCATATATTCGCCGATTACATTACGAAGAAAGCTCTTATTTTCACTCATACGTTCCACCTTCTATCATATACTTTATAGAGCGAATCAAGCGACTCATTAAGCTGTTCATCCGTAATCTTACCCGCATGCCAGCGCACTTCATTTTGCATAAATCCCACACCGAATCCCTTAATCGTATGCGCGATAATAACAGTCGGAACATCTGAAGTTACTGGCGGAAGATGATCAAAACACGCCTTTATTTCTGAAATGCTATGCCCATTGATTTCAACTACATTCCATCCGAAAGCTCTATACTTTTCGGCAATGTCCCTTAGTCCTGTCACATCTTCAAGCGATCCATCCGCCTCTAATCCATTGAAATCTACAATTGCAATCAGATTTCCCAATTTGCACTTTACAGCATTTAATGCAGCTTCCCAAATGGAGCCTTCAGACTGTTCGCCATCTCCCATAATCGTGTAAACACGGCTGATGTTATTTCCTTTAAGCCGTAGTCCTGCTGCAATTCCGCAGGCCACAGGCATACCATGACCTAGACTTCCAGTAGAAACCTCCACAAAGGGGTTTACAAGATTACAGGAGTGCATTGAGAAACGTCCTTGATCTGTTGCATATTCCTTGATGACATCATCCGATTTAAAACAGCCAATTGCAGCTTGATTAAAACTCGTAACAGCTGATGCATGTCCTTTAGATAGCACAAACCGATCCCGACTTTCATCCTGGGGATTTTGCGGATTATAATTCATCTGATATTGCCAAAGAACAGTCATAATATCCGCAATAGACAAGTCTCCACCTATATGGATCACTTCCCTATTACAGAGCTTCAATAGATTCACACGAATCTCCAGTGCAGCCCTTTCTAGGTCTCGGATAGTATCAACACTCATGCCGCCACCTCCAAGACATTACAATGAGCATCACAAGAGTTTCGATACAGGGCTATTACCTTAGTAGTCCTGTACCTCCCCCCCTGAATTTTCGTTTTATTCATATCATTATCTCCTAATTGCATCAAATGATTATAAAGTTCACGGTTCAGCAACGGCTCTTGATCCTGATTCGGCTTACCGAATTCCAGTTTTCGGAATACATAAGTATCCTCATTGATCATGACTTGTACAAGGAACGGAAGGTTATCATCAAATCCTTGAACCACATTCGGCAAACTGCTCATATCATAGCAGACAGCTCGCACTCCATAGGCCTCTGCAACTTTTCTGAAATCCGGTGCATTGTATCCACCACTTGGTTTTGTCTGGTAGTAATTTCCGTTAAAATACATTTCCTGAAAATGGCGGATCATCCCCAATGCATCATTGTTCAGCACTACAATTTTGACAGGGATTTTTTCTCTAGCGATAAACTGCAGTTCCTGAATGTTCATCTGTAATCCGCCATCTCCTGTTACGCAGATAACTGGTTTTCTCGAAGCGTAATAGGCTCCAATTGCTGCAGGCAGAAAGTATCCCATAGCTCCATGTCCTCCAGAGAAAAGAACCTGCTGCCTCTTTTTTAGTTCAACGGATTGTGCTACCCAAACTTGATTTTGTCCAACATCTGTGGTAATCACCGCATTTTCTGGAAAGCCTTCACTTATTCTGTTTACAAGCACTCCCGTTTTTTGCATATCGACATCTAACAGTTCTCTCTTGATTTCATCGCAAATCCGAATCCATATACTAAAGTCGTATGTAGAATGATTCTCAATATGTTTTAGCACCTGACAGGTTTCCTGCATCGTGGCTTGAATGGAAACCTCATTTTCATGCACACGATATTCCAGTTCCCCTTCATCAACATCAAAGCGAACAATTTGAGAATCTGGCGCAAAGTTCTCTCTTTTCGCTCCTACCATTCCACCAGGATAGCCAAACACATCTGTAATGCCTTTTTTAATCAGATACTCAACGATGTAATCCGATACTTTCATGTACATTCTCCTGCTGTTACTGATTCACAGCCTCAATAATGGTCTTTGCCATGTAGTCGATCATTTCATCGGTCATGCCGGGGTAAACACCGACCCAGAAGGTATTGTTCATGATAAAGTCAGTGTTCGTCAGATCACCGACAACACGGTATGCATCAGTACCACGCATCTGGTCAAAGCAGGGGTGCTTGATCAGGTTTCCGCTGAACAGCAGACGAGTCTGCACGTTATGACTCTCCACATAGCGGGTCACATCGTTGCGGTTCAGGCCACTCTCCGGCTTGACAGAAATCAGGAACCCGAACCAAGACGGGCGGCTATTTGCTGCGGGTTCCGGCAGGATCAGCTTATCTGCAGCAGGCTCCAGTGCCGCACGCAGACGGTCCCAGTTATGACGGCGGCGCTCAATAAAGGACGGGAACTTCTTCAACTGCTCACAGCCGATTGCCGCCTGCATATCCGTAACCTTCAGGTTGTAACCAAAATGGCTATAAACATACTTGTGATCATAGCCCTTTGGCAGTTCACCAAACTGGCCGTCAAAACGATGACCGCAGAAGTTATCCTGACCAGACGGGCAGATGCAGTCACGGCCCCAGTCACGGTAGGACAGAATCAGCCGGTTCAGCTTCGGATTATTGGTATAAACACAGCCACCCTCGCCCATGGTCATATGGTGCGGCGGATAGAAGCTGGAAGTGCCAATATCGCCCCAAGTGCCAGTAAAGCGAGTCTCACCGTTAATGGTATACTGGGTGCCCAGTGCATCGCAGTTATCCTCGACCAACCACAGATTATGTGCATCGCAGAACGCCTTGACTGCAGACAGGTCAAACGGATTGCCCAGCGTATGTGCAATCATGACCGCCTTGGTCTTGGGAGAAAGGGCAGCTTCCAGTTTGGTAACATCAATGTTGTACTGCGGAACCGTCACGTCCACAAACACAGGCACTGCGCCATACTGGATGGCCGGGGTCACAGTGGTGGGGAAACCGCAGGCAACGGTGATAATTTCATCGCCCTTCTTGATCTGACGGTCACCCAGCTCAGGGGCAGACAAAGTCATAAAGGCGATCAGGTTTGCGGAAGAACCGCTGTTGACCAGATGCGCATACTTTACTCCAATCCACTGTGCAAACTCCTTTTCAAACTGATCTGCAAAGCGTCCGGTCGTCAACCAGAAATCCAGCGTGGCATCCGTCAGTGCGCACATTTCCTTTTCATCAAACACACGGGCTGCATAGGTAATGCGGTCGCCCTCCTGATACTCAGTCTTTTTCTCCTTGAAATCGTGGTAGTACTCTGCCACCATTGCCTTGATCTGTTCGCGAGCTTCTGCCTCGTTTTTCCAAATAGCCATCGTTTTACTCCTCTATAAACTCTTTGATTTCCTTGTCCATCTCTGCCGAAATATCTCCGCCATTCAGCCACACTTTGCTAAAGCGACAGGTCATATCCATGCACTCTTCAATATGCCAGCGAGGTTTCCAGCCAAATACTGCCTTGACTTTGCTGCAATCCAATTTTAGGAAGTTTGCTTCGTGCGGTGCATTTGCCTCGGCATGGTTCTCCCACTTGGCATCCGCTCCCCAGTATTTGCAGAACATATCTACCAGTTCCCCAGTAGTTACGCAGTCGCAATCGTCAGGGCCAACATTGTAATAACCCTGATATTTCGGGTCTTCATACTGCTTCTGGGCAATCATCAGGTAAACTGCCAAAGGCTCCAGCACATGCTGATACGGTCGGGTGGAATACGGATTGCGGACACCAATCGCCTGCTTAGCTGTCATTGCACGGACACAGTCTGGGATGATTCGATCATTGGCAAAGTCACCGCCACCGATCACATTACCAGCCCGTGCCGTCGAGACCGCCACCGTACCGTCTGTAAAAAAGCTGTTTTTGTAGCTATGGGTCACCAGCTCTGAGCAGCTCTTACTATTCGAATAGGGATCAAACCCATCAAGAGGTTCATTCTCCCGATAGCCCCAGACCCACTCGTTGTTGTGGTAAACCTTATCTGTGGTGACATTCAGAACACTTTTCACGCAGCTGGACTGTCGAACGCATTCCAGAAGATTGACCGTTCCCATCACATTGGTTTCGTATGTATAATGCGGGTCCTTATAACTGTCGCGCACGATAGGCTGTGCCGCCAGATGCAAAACGATTTCCGGCTGTGCTTCATCAAAAGCGGCCTTCAGTGCGTCAAAATTGCGGATGTAGCACTTCTTTTTTGAATCTATTCCTCTACCTCGTTCTCTCTCTTTATGTTTTTTCTTCCCATGTACTATTTTTTACTCCCCATGTCCCAGCAGGCACACTTTGAATGTCTTAAAAATAATCTTCCAATCCACCCAGAAGCTACGCTCCTTGACGTATTTCACGTCCAGATCCATCCACTCCTCAAAAGAGAGGTCGTTGCGGTGCGGGGCGATCTGCCAATAGCAGCTCAAGCCGGGGGTTACATACAGACGCTGCTTTTCGTAGTCACCGTACTGCTCTACCTCGCGGGGAAGTGCCGGGCGTGGGCCAACGATGCTCATATCACCCTTCAGAATGTTCCACAGCTGTGGCAGTTCATCAATGCTGGTCTTGCGGATAAATTTACCCACACGAGTGATGCGCGGATCATCCTTGATCTTGAACACAGGGCCATCCATCTCGTTCTTGTCCAGAAGGTCGTCCAGTTTTGCCTCTGCGTTGGGGCACATGGAGCGGAACTTATAGAACTTGAAGGGCTTTCCGTCGCGTCCAATGCGTTCCTGCGAGAAAATCGGGCCTGCGGACGGATCATCTATCACGATGGCAATCGCCGTAATCAACATAACAGGTGACAGCACTACCAGCGCCACCGACGACAAAACAATATCCTGCGCACGACGGATGAACCAGTACAGCCGATGGTCGTGCAGATTCTCTTTTCGGTCAATTTCAACTTTCTTCTCAATTCCAGTCGTATTCGTAGCCATTTTTTCCTCACATAAATCCTTGTCTATACGTTTCTTATTGTTAGTCGTTTTTAAGTAATCCCTTTAGCTCACACCGTTCCCGCAAGCACCTTCCTTTTAGATAGCCGTTCCTCTTTTTCCAAGACGTACAGACCGTTTATCTCCTGATTTCCAAGTAGACAAAAGCCCTCGGACGACGGTTTCGCCCAAGGTCATTTTAAATGCAATGTAGCCGCAACGAAAACCAAAACATCACACTGCAGCTCAGGCTCCGCATACACAGCGCTGTCAGAATCAAGAATTTTACACTTTTGCAAAACCCTAACAAGCCCACTTCATTTTCACCTTTGCGCATCACGCCAGCAAGGTAAACAGTAGTGGGCTTTTCATTGTGGTCTATCATTTGGTTTTCCGCATGATTTATCACATTATTGTTCGCAAACAGACACAAGCCCACATGATTCACCTCCTTACCCGCAATCAAGGCGTATCTCCCATCCCAAAACGGAGGATACCAGTTCTTCCACGTGGCCGTCTGAATTCTCTTATTATTCTATCATGGTTACATCTGGGAATCAATAGAAATCCGAGGAATTATATCTATCTATGTTTTAGAAAAAATTTCGACTCAACCTAATCTTTTCCACACATTGCCCAGTTTCGCCTAAAAATCCCAGATGAAATCACTGGCAGAAAAATGGGTGGTCATATAGTTGTCCATAGCGCTGGATAGCACGGTCAGGTGAGATAGCAGTTTCAATGCAACGACAATCGTTAAATAGAGCGCCCCTTCGCACTAAAAAACTGGTTCATACCGTTGCATTGGTCATGGGTTCAGACTAGACGTATCGCATTACACTATATAATTTTTACTCTCTCCCCCGATTTCCCTATTATATATAGGTATAATTAACCATCAATGCAGCGCACCACCTGGTTTGTGCTCTTTTGCATAGGTCAGGTTATTTTCTGTGCTAAAAAGGCCCCCGCCGATCACATTTCTGTAAAAGACAGAGGCCTTCTGCTGCTAGATTCAATTCGGTCTGGGGAGATGGAATCACGATCTCATTCTACCGGGTCAGCGTCCCCTTCCAAATTTTTAACCACCCCCGGTGTCAGGTGTTCGCCCATGTCTGCCTGAATCAAGGCGTTGATATAGGCATTCAGGCTCATCCCCTTCTCTTTGGCATACTCCTGAATCTGCTCCTTCTGACCTTTACGGACAACAAGGTTTATCCTGTCGTATGTTTTTTCGTTCCACTTATTTTTACTCGCCGCGCTCGTTTTGCCGCCCATCTGAAGCACCATCTTTCTGTTTACTCTTATAGGTATTATATCATATTTGCTTTTCTGTCTTTTGCAGTGCATAGTTGCTCAAGTACGCAAATTGCATAGTTTTACCCACTTTTCTTTGTGCAACATTCCATCTTGCGTACTTGCGCAAGTAGGAGTATACTCATGCCATCGGGAACACCGGTTCTCACATCCGACCATTCACCAACGATTTGAAGAGAGGTACACACATGAGCATCAACGTTTTACTAACCCTTGTCGAGCAGTACAAGGAGGCCGCCCAACTGATCGAGGCCGCACAGGCTGAACAGGAACAGCTGAAGATCCAGATCCGTGAGGCCCTGGCTGAGCTCTCCACCAACTATTTGGAAGTAGGCTGCCACAAAGTCCGCCTGTCTGATTTCTCCAGCACCCGACTGGACAGCAAAGCCATCAAGGCTGTGGCTCCTGACCTGTATGACCAGTACAGCAAAACAGTCACCGGCACCCGCCTGAGCATCACCTGAAAAGAGCCCCATACAACGATCACCGACCAAAGCTGACGTTGTACAGAGCCCACAACACCCGCCGGGGCGGGCTACACCAATATTATACCTGTCCCGGCCTTTTTTATCAATAGAAAGGTTCGAAAAATCATGAAACAGACCGTTAAGACCAGCCGTGCCGCCGGGCAGCTTGAAAAAATGTTCCGGGAGCTCAACAAGCATTACTTCAAGGGCAAACTTCCCGAACCTATCATATCCCTCAAGAAAACCCCATCCGCGTACGGACACATCACCTGTTCAAAGGTCTGGAAAGCCGGGCAGGAAAGCAAGTACGAGATCAACATCTCCTCTGCCACGCTCGACCGCCCGATTGAGGAAACCACCGCGACACTCCTTCATGAGATGGTGCACGAGCACAATCTTGAGAACCAGATCAAGGACACGTCCAACAACGGCGTCTACCACAACCGGCGCTTTAAGGAGCAGGCAGAGACACACGGACTGACCGTCGACCACCACGAAAAGTATGGCTGGACCATCACGAGCCCGTCCGAAGAGCTATTGGACTTCATCATCTTCCAAGGCTGGCAGGACATCCAGATGGGCGAGCGGCTGGCATGGTCGGATATGGTAGGCACCGGAGCAGGCAGCAAGGCACCCGGCAGCAGTCAGACCGGAGCGCCGAAACCTCCCAAGGCAAAGAGCAGTACCCGGCGGTGGGTATGTCCCAAGTGCGGTACCATCATCCGGAGCACCAAAGAAGTGCAGGTCATTTGCGCGGACTGCATGGAACTGTTCGTGAAGGCCGACTAAATCATAGCACGACAGAGAGCAAGGGCACGAGTGAGAGTAGTGCCGGTTTTATAGCAATTCAACTTTTTAATGCGACAGCAACATCGTTGAATTGCATATCGCAGAGATGCTGTTTTGATGTTGCGCAATTTTTTGACTTGCGATAAAAGTGCACTCGTAAAGACAGAGATTCGCTGGGCTGTGAGAGGACGCCCATTATTTATAAAGGAGAACGCCATGACCATTATATCAGAACGCCTGCAGTACCTGCGCCTGACGCACGGCTATACCCAGACCGATCTTGCACGAACCATGGGAGTGAGCCGCCGGGCAGTCTACGCATGGGAGCACGATAAATATCCCGAAATCCCCCATCTGATTCAACTTGCCCAATTCTATCAAGTGTCGACCGATTATCTGCTGGGGCTGACTGAGTGAGAGGTGTGCCCCGCTACCGGATGCCTTACCGGAGACTTTTTGCCTACGACAGTTCGGTCTTTCATAAACTTGCGCAACAACGGTCAGAAAGTCCTATATTTTTAAAAGTGTACTTGTAAATCCACTTTATTGGGCACATTGTTTGGTAGACTTCAGATACAGCAAACCTAAAATGCAAAAGTAAACACACTTCAAGACGCAGGATGAGCTATTATGAGCCGCAAATGTGACCACGATTGGTTTGACCATTATATGATGTACAGCATGATGAGCAATAAAAGCGGCGGAGGCAATATTGGTTGTGGCCCCATACATCTTCAACTTCTGTTATTTGTTTCAACTCCAAAAACTCCATCAAAAACTTCGTTTCTGATCGATAGTTACGAATTGACCCTTTTGCCAAGTGTCTGCACTCACAATCAAACAAAAATCCATCTCTTGCTTCTCTCAACAGCAAAAAAAACACCCTTCCTCTCACGGAAACCCGCAAAAGGAAGGGTGTTGAACTCGTTATCCTGTTGTCGCACCTATCACAGCATGTTCGTACCAGAAAGGTCAACACAAGCTGTTACTCAGCACGGCGTCTCAAGCACTTTTGAGCGTAGAGCTGTGATTAGCAGTTCTCAGCGAAGTACTTAATGGTACGGACCATCTGAGAGGTGTAGGAGTTCTCGTTGTCGTACCAGGACACGACCTGAACCTGATAGGTGTCGTCGTCGATCTTAGCGACCATGGTCTGGGTAGCATCGAACAGAGAGCCGTAACGCATGCCGATGACGTCAGAAGAGACGATCTGATCCTCGTTGTAGCCGAAGGACTCAGAAGAAGCAGCCTTCATTGCAGCGTTGATGGACTCCTTGGTGACGTCCTTGCCCTTGACGACAGCAACCAGGATGGTGGTAGAGCCGGTGGGAACAGGCACACGCTGAGCAGAGCCGATCAGCTTGCCGTTCAGCTCAGGGATGACCAGGC
>ERZ791773.179-NODE-179-length-36548-cov-3.605513_pt1 | contig 36548 bp, 28 predicted proteins | sample MGYA00509948_ERZ791773 | MGnify/ENA primary metagenome ERZ791773 (study PRJEB30046, sample SAMN00791987) | human gut metagenome | study: EMG produced TPA metagenomics assembly of the A metagenome-wide association study of gut microbiota in type 2... | reverse complement strand
CACGACCTCCGCCGTGACAGGGCGGCGCTCTAACCAGCTGAGCCACCAGGCCATCTTATAAATTGTATGTATTGCTCATGCAATAACAACATTATATAAGATGACCGACTTCCTGTCAAGCGGATTTTTTTATTTTTACAGGCAAATGTTACGCCAGGTTTGTATATCCCATCAGATATTTATCCACTTCTTTTGCCACATTGCGGCCTTCATGAATTGCCCATACCACCAGGGACTGTCCCCGGTGCATATCGCCTGCGGTGAATACCTTCTCTACATTGGTGGCATATTTTCCGGCTTCGGTTGCTACGTTAGTACGGGCATTCAGTTCTACGCCGAATGCGTCTGCAACATAGCTCTGGGCACCTAAAAATCCTGCCGCGATCAGCACCAGGTCTGCCGGTACCTCCTTCTCAGAGCCTTCCACCGGCACCATGGACATGCGTCCAGTCTCCGGATTCTTCTCTGCCTTCAGGCTGATGAGGATGGCCTTTACCAGCTTTCCGCTCTCATCCTTCACAAACTCCTTCACGGTAGTCTGGTAGATGCGCGGGTCATGGCCGAACACGGCAATGGCCTCTTCCTGGCCGTAATCGGTCTTTAAGACGCGCGGCCACTCCGGCCAGCTGTTGTTCTCGGTGCGCTTCTCCGGAAGCTTCGGCATCATCTCCAGCTGGCTCACGGAAGCGCAGCCATGGCGGATGGCGGTTCCGACACAGTCGTTTCCGGTATCGCCGCCGCCGATGACGATGACATGCTTATCCTTGGCGGAAATGTAGTTGCCGTCCTCCAGATTGGAGTTTAACAGGCTCTTTGTGGTGGATTTTAAGAAGTCTACCGCAAAGTAAATGCCCTCCGCGTCACGGCCCGGCACATTGATATCCCGCGGATTGGATGCGCCGCAGGCCAGAACCACGCTGTCAAATTCCTTTAACAGCTTTGCAGCCTTGTAGTTCTTTCCGACATTGGCGCTGGTCACAAAGGTCACGCCCTCTTCCTTCATCACATTGATCTTGCGGTCAATGATCCGCTTTTCCAGCTTCATATTCGGAATGCCGTACATTAAAAGGCCGCCTACGCGGTCCTCCCGCTCAAACACGGTGACATTGTGACCGCGCTTGTTTAACTGGTCTGCCGCAGCCAGGCCGGACGGGCCGGAGCCGATGACTGCGATTTTTTTATCAGTGCGCAGCTTCGGCGGTCTCGGTCCTGCCTCGCCAGTCTCATACGCCTTTTCAATGATGGCATGCTCATTTTCCTTGATGCTGACCGGATCTCCGTTCAGGCCGCAGGTGCAGGCTGCCTCGCAGGGAGCCGGGCACACACGGCTGGTAAACTCCGGAAAGCTGTTGGTCTTTTTCAGGCGGTTGTAAGCCTGACCCCAGTTTCCGGTGTACACCAGGTCATTCCACTCCGGAACCAGGTTGTGGAGCGGGCAGCCGGACACCATACCGTTCATCATCATACCGGACTGGCAGAAGGGGACGCCGCACTCCATGCAGCGCGCGCCCTGTTTTCTCTGCTGTGCCTCTGTCAAAGGAGTGTGGAACTCATTGAAGTTCTTGATGCGCTCCAGTGGTGCAGCCGCCTTGCCGTTTACTCTGTCATATTCTAAAAATCCTGTTGGCTTTCCCATCGTCCTCTCCTCCTTACTTTCTCTGATTTGCGTAGAATGCCTCGATCTGGGCCTGCTCACTGCTTAAGCCCTTCTCTTCCATCTGTACGATGGTGTTCATCATGCGGCGGTAGTCATGAGGCATTACCTTCTTGAATTTCGGCAGGTACTCGCCAAAGTGGTCCAGAATCTCTTTTCCGCGCGCAGAGCCTGTGTATGCCACATGATCCTGGATCATCTCTTTCAGTTCCTGGACATCATACTTGTTCGTTACTTCCTCCAGGGAAACCAATTCCTTATTAAGCCGCTTGTACAGATCACGCTTCTCATCCAGTACATAAGCAATTCCACCGCTCATGCCGGCTGCGAAGTTCTTTCCGGTGGTACCAAGAACAACCACGCGTCCTCCGGTCATATACTCACAGCCATGATCGCCAACGCCCTCAACCACTGCCGTTGCGCCAGAGTTGCGGACGCAGAAACGTTCACCGGCCACGCCGTTGATGTACGCCTTTCCGCTGGTAGCGCCGTACAGGGCAACGTTTCCAATCACGATGTTATCTTCTGCCTTAAATTTCACATTTTTCGGCGGATATACGATCAGCTTACCGCCGGACAAACCTTTTCCGAAGTAGTCATTGCTGTCGCCGCAAAGCTCCAGGGTCAGGCCCTTCGGAATGAAGGCGCCAAAGCTCTGTCCACCGCTGCCGTTACACTGAATGGTAAAGGTATCCTCCGGCAGTCCGTCCGGATACTGTCTGGTAATCTCGGAACCAAAAATGGTTCCCAGGGTACGGTCTACGTTGGAGACATCTACCTTCAGGCTCTTCTTCTGTCCCTTGTTCAGGGCGGTTTTTAACTGCTTTAAGAATACCTGCTCATCAATAGTCTGATCCAGCTTGAAGTCGTACTCCAGCTTGTCGCGATATCCGCGGAAATGCATGCCCTCGTAGGGATTTCCAAGGATATTGCTTAAATCTACCTTGTTCGCGCGCTCAGACGGAATGTGCTCTTTCTTCTTTAATAAATCGGTGCGTCCCACCAGCTCGTCCACGGTACGCACACCGAGCTTTGCCATATATTCACGCAGCTCCTGTGCTACGAAATGCATGAAGTTTACCACATACTCCGGTTTGCCCTTGAAGCGTTTTCTCAGCTCCGGGTTCTGAGTCGCGATACCCACCGGACAAGTATCCAGGTTGCAGACACGCATCATGACGCAGCCCATGGTTACCAGCGGAGCGGTTGCGAAACCGAACTCCTCGGCACCCAGAATGCAGGCAATAGCCACATCACGGCCAGTCATCAGCTTACCATCGGTCTCCAGAATGACTTTGTCACGCAGGCCGTTCATGATCAGGGTCTGGTGTGCCTCAGCCACGCCAAGCTCCCACGGAAGTCCCGCATTGTAGATGGAGTTTCTCGGAGCCGCGCCGGTACCGCCGTCAAAACCGGATACCAGGATAACCTGGGCTCCTGCCTTTGCAACACCGGCTGCTACGGTTCCCACACCTGCTTCCGATACCAGCTTGACGGAGATTCTTGCTCTGGTGTTGGAGTTCTTCAAGTCGTAAATCAACTGTGCCAGATCCTCGATGGAGTAGATATCGTGATGCGGCGGCGGGGAGATCAGGCCGACACCGGTTGTTGAATGACGGGTCTTAGCTACCCACGGATATACTTTTCCGCCCGGAAGCTGTCCGCCCTCACCAGGCTTCGCGCCCTGCGCCATCTTGATCTGGATTTCCTGGGCACTTACCAGGTAGCGGGAAGTTACGCCAAAACGTCCGGATGCCACCTGCTTGATGGCAGAACAGCGGTTGTTGTTCTTCGGTCCCGGAACCAGGCGCTCCAGGCTCTCACCACCCTCACCGGTGTTGGACTTGCCGCCCAGACGGTTCATGGCAATAGCCAGGGTCTCATGAGCTTCCTGGGAAATGGAACCATAGGACATGGCACCGGTCTTAAACCGCTTCACAATGGAATCCACGCTCTCAACCTCATCAATCGGGATGCCGCCGTTTTCATCAAAGTTAAAGTCAATGAGGCTGCGCAGATTGATGGTCTGCTCTTCTTCGTTCAGCACATGGCTGTACTCTTTAAAGATCTCATAATTTCCGGTCCATGCCGCCTGCTGAAGCAGATGGATGGTGCGCGGATTGTAAAGATGCTCTTCCTGTCCGGAGCGCTCTTTGTGGCTTCCCACACTCTCCAGGGTCAGATCCACATCCAGACCCAGCGGATCGAATGCGGTGGAATGCAGCACATCCACATCGTTTGCGATATCTTCCAGAGTGATACCGCCCACACGGCTGACGGTGTTGGTAAAGTACTTGTCGATGACCTCTTTGGAGATACCGATGGCCTCGAAGATCTGGGCTCCCTGATAGGACTGGATGGTGGAAATACCCATCTTGGACGCGATCTTGACAATGCCGTGGAGGACTGCGGAGTTGTAATCATTTACCGCTGCGTAATAATCCTTATCCAGCATCTTGGACTCAATCAGATAGTGAACCGACTCCTGAGCCAGATACGGGTTGATGGCACTTGCGCCAAAGCCAAGCAAGGTTGCAAAGTGATGTACCTCTCTCGGCTCTCCGCTCTCCAGGATCAGTGCCATGGAAGTGCGCTTCTTGGTCTTTACCAGATGCTGCTGGAGGGCAGATACGGCTAACAGGGACGGAATCGGCACATGGTTCTCATCGATGTCGCGGTCAGACAGGATGATGATGTTCACGCCATCACGATGCGCACGATCCACCTCCAGGAACAGGCGGTCAATAGCCTTGGCCAGGGAAGTATTCTTATAATAGGTAATCGGGATCACTTCCACCTTGAATCCCGGTTTCTTCATATATTTAATTTTTAACAGATCGGTGCAGGTCAGGATCGGGTTATCTACCTTTAAGATGTGGCAGTTTTCCGGAGCTTCCTCCAGAACATTGCCCTCCTCACCGACATAGACCGTGGTGGAGGTTACGATCTCCTCACGGATGGCATCAATCGGCGGATTGGTTACCTGGGCGAAGAGCTGTTTGAAGTAGTTAAACAGCGGTTGATGCTTTTTGGAAAGTACGGCTAACGGGCTGTCCGCACCCATGGCGGATACTGCCTCAGCACCGTTTAATGCCATCGGAAGGATCATGGTCTTGTACTGCTCATAGGTATAACCATAGGTCTTCTGAAGCTGCGCGCGCTGCTTCTTTGTAAGCTCCGGCACTCCCTTGTTCGGGATCGGCAGATCTTTGAGTTCCACCATCTGGACATCCAGCCACTCGCCATAGGGCTGACGGGATGCGTAGCGAAGCTTTAATTCTTCATCCCCTACCAATTCACCCTTCACGGTATCAATGAGGAGCATCTTGCCCGGTCTTAAGCGCTCTTTCTTCACCACATGAGACTGGTCGATGTCGATTGCGCCAACCTCGGAAGCCAGGATCACCTGGTCATCATCCGTAATGTAGTAACGGGACGGACGCAGGCCATTGCGGTCGAGAACCGCACCCATCACATCTCCATCACTGAATACAATGGAGGCCGGGCCATCCCACGGCTCCATCATGGTTGCGTAGTAGCGGTAGAAATCCCTGACCTCCTGGGGCATGAACCGGTCATGCTGCCACGGAGCCGGAATCAGGATCATCACGGCCATCGGAAGCTCCATGCCGCTCATGACCATGAACTCCAACGCGTTATCCAGCATTGCGGAGTCAGAACCTTCCTGGCTGATGATCGGCAGAACCTTGTACATGTCGGACTTGAAAAACTTGGTCTCCATGTTTTCTTCACGGGCCATCATCTTGTCTACGTTGCCGCGGATGGTATTGATCTCACCGTTATGTACGATGATACGGTTCGGATGGGCGCGCATCCAGCTCGGGTTTGTGTTGGTGCTGAAGCGGGAATGCACGGTTGCGATGGCGGACTCGTAATCCGGGTCCTGCAGATCCTCAAAGAACTGACGCAGCTCCTTTACCAAAAACATACCCTTGTATACAATGGTACGGCTACTCATGGATACGACATACGTATCGTCGTTGCTCTGCTCAAATACACGACGTGCCACATACAGACGGCGGTCAAAGTCCAATCCTTTTTCCACCTCTGCAGGCTTTCCGATAAAGCCCTGCATAATGTAAGGCATCTTTTCCACGGCCTTGTCACCAATCTCCTCCGGATGGGTCGGAAGGGTTCTCCAGCCAAGGAACTTCAGTCCTTCCTTCTGGACGATAACCTCCAGCATCTTCTTTGCCTGGTTTCTGGCAAGCTCATCCTGGGGGAAGAAGAACATGCCGACACCGTACTCCCGGGCCTCGCCAAGCTCAATGCCCAGCGGCTTTGTCACTTTCTTAAAGAATTTGTGGGAGATCTGCAGCATGATGCCGACACCGTCTCCGGTCTTTCCCTCCGCGTCCTTACCTGCGCGGTGTTCCAGATTTTCTACAATGTGAAGGGCCTGCTCCACGGTGCGGTGGCTCGGAATACCCTTGATATTGGCTACGGCACCGATACCGCAGTTGTCATGCTCAAAGCTCGGATCATAAAGACCCGGAGCTTTTGTCTGGTGATCCAGTGTGTCTGGGGATTTTGTTAAGGTTCTCTGATCGCTGTCCATAAATCATTTCCTTTCTAATGAAATAAAAAGGGCACGAAAATTCAAAATGAATTTTCGCGCCCTCGCGATTTCCTTGTGTAATCTTTCCTGCATAATACTACACATTTTTTCATTTGTAAATCCTTTTTTGAAAGTTAAATTGTCAATTTATTTATTTTCTTTTGTTTTTCACGAAAAAAAACAGGATTTCATAGCCTTTTTGCACAGAAAAAAGGTACTTTCCGGAATATTCTTCCGAAGAGTACCTTTTCCTCACAGTTTGTTTGCTTTTATCTGCTCAAAGAAGACTTACATTTCGCCAAGACCGCTCTCAATTGCCTTGCTTACGGTCTCCATAGCTGCTGCCTCATCCTCACCGTCACAAATCAGTGTAATCTCAGTGCCGGACTTGATGCCTGCTGCCATTACGTTTAATACACTCTTTGCGATGATTCTCTTCTCCCCGCACTCGATGATAACATCACATTTGAATTTCATAGCAGTCTGGGATAAAACGCCTGCCGGTCTTAAATGAAGTCCGGACGGATTTACAACTGTTAAATTCTTACTAAGCATAGTTCACGTCTCCTTTAGAATTGATTTCAAATCTCTATAAATTTTATTACAAATCACGAAAAGTGTCAAGATTCTTCCAGAATCTACCTATCCTCTTTTTAAGAATCATGAAGCCTCTCTTCGGCGTCACGCTTTGAGAAAACGCATCCACAATAATTCTGTCGGTATAGTCCGTACAGTGCGGACAATTCTACCGACCTTTTGTAACCGTTTTTCTTTTTGAAATCAGATGGCAGATGCTCCACTTTATAAAGTTCAGAGAGTTCTTCCCCGATTTCATTCAGCTTCTGGGCATTCTTTAAAGGACTGATGGTAAGGGTGGTGGCAAAGTAATCGAATCCGCCCTCTGCCGCCATTTTCGCCGCCTCCTCCAGGCGCAGGCGAAAGCACCGAAAACAGCGTTCCCCGCCCTCCGGCACCTGTTCCAGACCGCGGCTTACCGCGTAAAAGCGTTCCGGCTCATATGCTCCCACCACCAGATGAATGGGATGCTTCGCAGGCAGCTCACGGATCAGATGCTGCTGCTCCGCTGCCCGTTTTTCATATTCCTCTGCCGGAGAAATATTGGGATTATAGTAAAATACCGTAATCTCAAAATAATCGGATAAATATTCCAGTACATAGCTGCTGCATGGCGCGCAGCAACTATGCAACAAGAGCCGGGGAACCCGACTCTTGCTCTCATTTTCTTTTATGACTGCTTCCAGCTCGCGCTGATAATTTCTGCGGTTCATAGTATCTCCATTTACAGGAAATCACGGATGCGTTTGCTCCGCACCGGATTACGCAGCTTTCTGAGGGCCTTTGCCTCGATCTGACGGATACGCTCACGGGTAACGTTAAACTCTTTTCCGACTTCTTCCAGGGTACGCGGATGACCGTCTTTTAAACCGAAACGCAGTTCGATGACCTGACGCTCACGCTCCTTTAAGTCTTTCAGAAGGGAATCGATATGCTCTCTTAACATAACGTTCTCAACGTTGCCTTCCGGAGTCACTACATTGCTGTCCGCTACGAAATCACCCAGATTGGAATCATCTTCCTCACCGATCGGGGTTTCCAGGGAAGCTGGTTCTCTGGCGATCTGCATGATCTCCATAACCTTGTCTTCTGACATCTCGAGGGCGTCGGCAAGCTCTGTCACAGACGGCTCATAGCCCAGCTCCAGAGTCAGCTTGCGCTGCATCTTTGACATCTTGTTGATGGTCTCAACCATATGCACCGGTACACGGATCGTACGCGCCTGGTCCGCGAGCGCACGGGTTACAGACTGTCTGATCCACCAAGTCGCATATGTACTCAGCTTATATCCTTTTGTATAGTCAAACTTCTCTACACCTTTGATAAGGCCCAGGTTTCCCTCCTGAACCAGGTCAAGGAAGCTCATGCCGCGGCCGGTGTAACGCTTTGCGATACTGACTACCAGACGGAGGTTTGCCTCAATCAGGCGTTCTTTGGCATATTCATCGCCTTCTGCCTTGCGCTTTGCAAGCGTAAGTTCTTCCTCTGTGGTCAGCAGCGGTACGGTACCGATCTCCTTCAAATACATGCGGACCGGATCCTCGGTTCCGATTCCATCAAGCAGATCTACCGCATCTAACTCGATATCCTCGGAGTCTTTCATGAAGCTGTCGTCCATATCGACGTCATCATCGTCGAGAAGCAGACTGTCATCTGCAAGGGCAGCGTCATCAATGACAGGGACTACGTCAATATTTTTCTCCTCGAGGAAGCTGTATATCTGCTCCATCTTCTCAGGACTAAGGTTTTCCCCTTTAAAAAAGTCATTGATCTCCGTGATGTCCAATGCATTATGCTTTGTTTTGGCAACTTCTACCAGCCTTTTCAGCTTATCTAAAAAATCGTCTTTTTCCACAGTAACATCCTTTCAGTTGAAGGTTTACGAAAGCCTACACAACAAACCATTATATAATATCCAGCGTCAGATTTCAACAATTATTTTCATTATTCTCTGTTTTTATTCTCTGTTTTTTCTGGTCTGACCCCTTGATGCCGGCGGGCACAGGATCATGATCTGCTGTGGAAGATTCTGAATGACCACGTCTGTCCGGGTTCCGCCAAATTCGCCGTCCAGAACCCAGTCTACCGGCTCCTGTGCGTGAATGGTAAGCACGTTCGTTTTAAATTTATAAACCAGATCGCTGTTTTCCTCTTCCCTCATCAAAAGTCCGGTCACAATACCGCTGAGCTCCAGCGGTGTTTTGGGCGTGCGGATGAGAAGCACCTCAAACAGTCCGTCATTGAGCGCCACGTTCTGGTTTACCAGGCCTTTAAAGCCGCCTACACTGACTGTGTTTGTCACCATGCCATAAATAAACTCCCCCTCCAGTGTTTCTTCCGGACAGGAAATCTTCATGGAATAGGATTTGATGGAGGCCAGGCTTTTCACGCCTTCCAGAATATAGGCCTGATGTCCCAGCAGGTTTTTCTTGTCCTGAGGCGTCAGGTAGGAAACCTCCGTGAATGCGCCAAATCCCGCCACATAGACAAAATACCGGTCTTCGCAAAAATGTCCGATATCAATGGCGTAAGGGCTGCCATTCACGGCATTCAGGGCCGCCGGCATCATCTGCTTTGGAAGCTTTAAGCTGGAAGCGAAATCATTCGTAGAACCGGCAGGGATATAGCCCAGACTAATCGGTTTTTCAAGCTCCATTATGCCAGAGATCACTTCATTTAAGGTTCCGTCACCGCCGCTGCACACAATCAGATCCTTTTTCGCGCCATACCTAAGTACCGCGTCTCTGGCATCGAGGGCTTTCTGGGTCACATGCACCTGCACCTGATACCCGGCACCTGTGTAAGCATCCAGAATATCCAGAAGTTTTAAGCGGATCTTCTCTCTTCCGGATCTCGGATTAATGATCAGAAGCATCTGTTTTTTCTTAGCCATATGATGCTGCCAGCCTCCTTCTCTTCATTATCGTCATTCTATCATCTTTGTATACCTGCCAAAGGCATTCGGCAGGGCATAAATCGTTTTCAGATCTTCTTTTTCCGCCGCAATGTAAGCTTTCGGGATTCCGTTCTTTAACCGTACCCGGTAACCCGTCATGTGCCACTCCACATGGGAGAAGATATGTTTGGCCGGACCAACCGGCTCCAGCTCCACAATCTCCCCCGGATCCAGGCCAAAAGCCTCCGGCACCTCCTCCGGCGCGAGATGCCCCGCGCGGTTCGGCAGCTCATAGAGGGATGCCAGAAGGCCGCTGTCATCCCGCTTGTTTAAGCCCACCTGGTCCCCGCACTCCAGAATGCAGACCGTCTTATCTTCCAGACGGCGTTTTTTCGGCGGTGTCTTGACCGGGATCTCCCCGATCAGATCATGGCGCTTTGCAAGGCAGATGGATTCAAGCGGACATTCCGCGCAGTGAGGCGCACCATTTGGCACACACACGATGGCACCGATCTCAATGAGTCCCTGATTGAAATGACTGGCCCGGTCCTTCGGCATGGTCCCCCGAAGATGGGTCTCCATCCACTTTTTCGTGGAAGCCTTTAAAATATCTTCCCGGCTGGCCGTCACTCTGGAAATAACCCGGAGTACATTGCCGTCCACCGCGGGAACCGGATGACCGAATGCGATGGAAGACACTGCCCCGGCCGTGTAGCTTCCAATTCCCGGAAGCTTTAACAACTCATCATACTGCTCCGGCATCGTTCCGCCATATTCCTTCATGATCACTCCGGCCGCCTTTTTCAAATTGCGCGCCCGGTTATAGTAACCGAGGCCCTCCCAGAGCTTCATCAGCCGGTCATCCTCCACAGATGCCAGCGAAGCCACATCCGGCAGCGCCTCAAGAAACCGTTCAAAATAGGGTTTGACCGCTTCTACCCTGGTCTGCTGCAGCATGATCTCCGAGATCCAGACACGGTAGCCTTCCGGGTTTTCTCTCCAGGGAAGGATCCGGGCGTGTTCCTCATACCAGGCAAGCAGCGGACCATTCATGGCCCGCAGCCTGGCATCCAGATCCAGTGTCTCATCATCACGCTCAGAAACCTTTAAGCGGTCATACAGCTGTTTTGCGTCATACATATCCATAAATTCCTCTTACTGACACTTCTCCGGAATTGACCTCCCGGATGGTGCCGTCCGCAAGCTCTACAATCAACTCGCCCGCGTCATTGATTCCGTGGGAAATTCCGCTATAATCGCCTCCCGGCGCCAGCACCTTTACCTCCCGCTCAACATTGACCAGTTCATGATTGTAGCTTTCTTTCAGCCGGCTCATATCCAGTGTTTCACGGTAAATGTCATAATATTCCTCAAAGGCACACATCACGCCATTGATCAGTGCCGCGCGGTGGACCGGATGCCCCAGCTCCAGGGCCAGGGAGGTAGCCGTAGCGCGGATTTCCTCCGGAAAGTCCAGGGTATTGGCATTGATGCCGATTCCTACCACCACATAACGGATGGAATCCTCCTCCGTGCTCATCTCTGTTAAGATCCCACAGATTTTTTTGCCATTCACCACAATATCATTCGGCCATTTGATCAGACACTCCAGGCCGGTTACATCGCTCACGGATTTCCGCACAGCCATGGCCGCAAGAAGGGTCAGCATGGAAGCATGTTCCGGCGCAAACTCCGGACGTAACAGGAAGCTGTGCCAGATCCCGCTGCCCTTGGGAGAATCCCATCTGCGTCCTCTTCTGCCCTTTCCGGCCGTCTGGATCTCTGCCACCACCAGAGTACCCTCCGGCGCGCCCTGCTCCGCCATGCGGCGCACTTCATTGTTGGTGGAATCGATCTCTTCAAAAAACTTTACATTCTGTCCCAGCCAGCCGGAAGTTAATACAGCGCGGATTTCTGCTTCATTTAAGATATCCGCGCTGTCATGTAAACGGTACCCCCGGTTGCGCACTGCCTCGATCTCATACCCCTCCGCTTCAAGCTGGCGGATCACCTTCCACACCGCTGTGCGGGATACCCCGAGACGTTCACAGAGTTCCTGACCGGAAACATAGCCGTCTGTCTCTTTTAAACATTTTAAAATTTCGTTTTTCAATCTCTACCTCCAGATGCTGATGGCACTTAGCGCGCCCAGTATCGTCAGGATCACTGCCAGCAGGCACTGGGCCGCTCCCCCCGCCTGCTTCTTTCTGTCGTGTCCGCTCATTCTGATCCGAAATCCGCCCATCACACCGTTTAATACGGCGGCCAGCCAGAAAATCACGGGGAACAGAATACTGTTCCCCTCCGGATCCAAAAACGCCAGGATGGCGCAGATAACAACAAGAATGCCGATCACGATATGCAGCAGGTCCAGAATCAGCGCAGCATTGCGCGGATTACGTTTTTTCTCCTGCCCTGCCATAAATTACACTCCAAGAGTTGCCATCATAACAGCCTTGATGGTATGCATGCGGTTCTCTGCCTCATCAAAGACTTTAGACTGCTCAGACTCGAATACCTCGTCCGTTACCTCCATATCGGTGATGCCGAAACGTTTGCCCATCTCAGCGCCGATTTTGGTCTTTAAGTCATGGAAGGACGGCAGGCAGTGTAAGAAGATTGCCTTCTCGCCAGCGTTCTTCATAACAGCAGAGGTTACCTTGTACGGAGTCAGGTCACGGATACGCTCCTCCCATACCTCATCCGGCTCACCCATGGATACCCATACATCGGTGCAGATTACGTCAGCGCCCCTGGTGCCCTCTTCCACGTTCTCGGTCAGGGTGATGGTACCGCCGGATGCCTTTGCGTACTCCTCGCACTGAGCTACCAGCTCCGGGTTCGGGAAATATTTCTTCGGAGCGCATGCTACAAAGTGGAGACCCAGCTTGGAGCAGACGATCATCAGGGAATTGCCCATGTTGTAGCGGGCATCGCCCATGTATACGAACTTCACGCCCTTTAAGCGGCCAAGCTGCTCACGGACAGTCAGCATGTCTGCCAGCATCTGGGTCGGATGATACTCGTTGGTCAGACCATTCCATACCGGAACACCTGCGTATTTCGCAAGCTCCTCCACGATCTCCTGTCCAAAACCGCGGTACTCGATACCATCGTAGATGCGTCCCAGCACACGGGCGGTATCCGCAATGCTCTCTTTCTTTCCAATCTGGGAACCTGACGGATCCAGGTAGGTGGTTCCCATGCCCATGTCATGTGCTGCAACCTCGAAGGAGCATCTGGTTCTGGTACTGGTCTTCTCGAAGATCAGAGCCACATTTTTGCCTCTGTAGTTATCTACCGGAATGCCCTCTTTTTTCTTGCGCTTTACCTCTGCGGAAAGGTTCAGAAGGTACATGATCTCCTCCGGAGTGTAATCCTTCAGTGTCAGAAAATGTCTTCCCTTTAAGTTCATAATTGGTCTCTCCTCTGTATAAAAATTTTTATTGCCTTCCATCTTCTTTTTTTGCGATCTCAGCCACGGAAGTAACCAGACCTGCCATGCCCTGGATATCGGATGGGATGATGATCTTGGTAGCTTTGCCGTCTGCTGCTGCCGCAAATGCCTCCAGACTCTTAAGCTGAAGCACAGCTGCGTCTGCGCCGGCCTCCTTTAAGAAGCGGATACCATCTGCCTTTGCCTGCTGTACCTTTAAGATTGCCTCAGCCTCACCTTCCGCCTCGCGGATCCGGCGTTCCTTCTCTGCCTCTGCATGAAGGATGGCTGCCTGTTTGTCTGCCTCTGCGTCCAGGATCGCGGATTCCTTTTTACCTTCCGCAACCAGGATCGTGGATTTCTTCTCACCTTCCGCCCGAAGAATGGCTTCACGGCGCTCACGCTCTGCCTTCATCTGCTTCTCCATGGCATCCTGAATGGCTGCCGGCGGGATGATGTTCTTTAATTCTACACGGTTTACCTTGATTCCCCACGGGTCCGTTGCCACATCCAGGGATGCGCGCATCTTGGTGTTGATGGTCTCACGGGAGGTTAAGGTCTGGTCTAACTCCAGGTCACCAATGATGTTTCTTAAGGTGGTGGCCGTCAGGTTCTCGATGGCCATGATCGGATTTACCACACCGTAGGCGTAAAGCTTCGGATCTGTGATCTGGAAGAATACAACGGTGTCAATCCGCATGGTAACGTTATCTTTGGTGATAACCGGCTGCGGATCAAAGTCCACAACCTGTTCTTTTAAGCTGACCTTCTTTGCTACACGGTCCACAAAGGGAACCAGGAAATGCACGCCAACAGACCAGGTATCCAGGTAAGCACCCAGGCGCTCCACTACCAGAGCCTGTGCCTGGGGTACGATACGGATGCAGGATGCCAGCACTGCTAAGATTACGATCAGTAACGGAAAAATAAACAGAAAACCCATTATGCTTCCTCCTTTTCCTGTGAAAGGCCAACTGCCTTTTCATCACTCACAATCAGTTTAACTCCCTGGATCTCGCGGATCCAGACTCTGGTTCCCTCCGGATAAACCGCATCCTCTTTTTCTGAGCGTGCGGTCCACTCCTGCCCCTGAACAGAAACCGTTCCGGTTTCTTTCGCATTGTTGACTTCGGCGGTTACCCGGGCATCTTTGCCGATCAGGCTGTCTACATTCGTCTTAACCGTAGAAGTGTTAATATACCGGACCGCCAGCGGACGGGTCAGGAACAGTAACATGAAGGAAATCACCACAAATACCAGCAGCTGGACCGGAACCGGCGCGCCAAAGAGGGCTGCCACAAAGGCAAGCGCCGCGCCTCCCGCGAACCAGATGGTGGTCAGGGCTGTGGTCATGATCTCAATGCCCACCAGTATCACAAAGGCAATGAGCCAGTAAATTGCTGCCATAACAACTCCCCCTTACTTTTGATTTCTGCGCTGTCTTGCTGCCTCAAACATGAGGACGGAGGCCGCCACAGCGGCATTTAAGGATTCCACGCGGCCCTCCATGGGAATGCGGACGTAAGTATCCGCCATAGCCGTAGTCTCATCGGTCAGTCCGTTGGCCTCATTGCCGATAAGAAACGCTGTATCCCCGGTGTAATCCTCCAGGTCATAGGCGTTCTTTCCCTTTAAGTGGGCCGCGAACAGGCGGACCTTTTTCTGCTTCAGTGTTTCCAGTGTTTCATGCAGATCCTCTGCATAGACAAAGGGCATGCGGAGCACAGAACCCATAGTGGAACGAATGACCTTGGGATTGTAGATGTCCGCAGTGTTGGCGTCCATCACGACTCCGGTCACACCGGCTCCCTCTCCCGCACGCAGGATGGTGCCCAGGTTTCCTGGATCCTGAATGGTTTCGAGCACCATGAGAAGCGCCGGTTTTCCAGTCTTCTGATTCGCCTCTGCCACCTCATCCAGCGTATAATGATACTGTTTTACAAGCGCCAGGATTCCCTGAGGTGACTGGGTATCGGACAGACTTTTAAATACCTCATCTGTCACCAGTTCGATGTGCTTTACGCCCTCCCGGAGTACCTTGCACTCCTTCGTTTTGCTAAAAGCTTCTGATATATATAAGGTGTGAATGCGGTCTTTTGGAATTTCCGAACACATGCGGAGTCCCTCTGCCACGAACAGGTCTTCCTCCCGCCTGGTCTTCGCTTTCTTCACCAGGGCATTCACAAACTTCACCTGTTTATTGGTTGTACTGCTGATCACGTTTTGTTTTCTCCTTTTCCGGCGTTATGACCTTTCATGGCAATTTGCCGGATTATGATGGCTGATTTTGATTTTCGCCATGTTCTGTAATGCTACTGGATTTTCTCTAAATCCTCCATCCAGATTCTTCTTGCCGCATCGCTCGGCATGCGCAGATCTCCTCTCGGGGATACAGCCACAGAACCGACCTTCGGGCCATCCGGCAGACAGGAACGCTTAAACTGCTGGACAAAAAAGCGGCGGTAAAATACATTCAGCCACTTGAGTATCGTCTCTCTGTCATATTCTCCCTCAAATGCCTGCAGGGCCATCCGGTAAATTCTGGAAGGCTTAAAGCCAAAGCGAAGCACATAATAAAGGAAGAAATCATGAAGCTCATACGGTCCCACCAGATCTTCTGTCTTCTGGGAAATGACGCCATTCTCCGGCGGAAGCAGCTCCGGGCTTACCGGAGTATCCAGCACATCCAGAAGGACTGCCTTCAGTGCTTCTTCGCCACAGGCGTCCGCATAATAACGCACCAGATGACGGACCAGTGTCTTCGGCACAGAAACATTTACGCCGTACATGGACATGTGGTCACCGTTATAGGTGGCCCAGCCGAGAGCCAGCTCTGACATGTCACCGGTGCCGATTACCATACCGCCCACCTGGTTGGCGATATCCATCAGGATCTGGGTGCGTTCTCTGGCCTGTCCGTTCTCGTATGTCACATCGTGGACAGAAATGTCGTGGCCGATGTCCTCAAAATGACGGGTCACTGACGCCTTGATATCGATCTCCTTTAAGGATGCCCCAAGCTTTTCTGTCATCTGGCAGGCATTCTGGTAGGTACGGTCTGTCGTGCCGAAGCATGGCATGGTGATGGCATGAATCTGGTTTCTCGGAATATCCAGCATATCAAAGGCCCTCGCCGCCACAAGAAGTGCCAGTGTGGAATCCAGGCCTCCAGAAATGCCGAGAACCACATGGATGCAGCCTGTGTGCTCCAGGCGTTTTTTTAAGCCCATGGCCTGAATCGTGAAGATTTCCTCACACCGGCGGCTCCGCTCCGCTTCATTGTGCGGTACAAACGGACGGTTATCGATATAGCGGAGAAGCTTTTCTGAAGTTTTTTCAGAAGAAGCCAGTGAAAAACGGATGGTCTGATAACCGCTGCGGTCTGCTGACGGGTACGTGGTGGTACGGCGGCGCTCCGCATTCAGACGCTCCAGGTCTATATCTGCCATGACTGTCTCCGGGACGAACCGTGAGGACTCTGCCAGGCGGGTTCCGTTTTCCGCAATGATATTGTGGCCGCCAAATACCAGATCCTGGGTAGACTCACCCTCCCCGGCGTTGGCATACACATAACCGCAGATGAGGCGCGCAGACTGGCCGCAGATCAGCTCCCGGCGGTAGGAATCTTTTCCGACCACCTCATCACTGGCGGAACAGTTCACAATAACTGTGGCGCCGGCAAGCGCATGGCGGATGCTTGGCGGGCACGGTACCCACACATCCTCACAGATCTCAGCTGCCACCGTAAGCTTCGGATTCTCCTTACAGGTAAACAGCAGGTTGGTTCCCATAGGGACCCGGGTGTCCAGCCAGTCTGTCAGGACCGGTATCTCCATACCAGGTGTAAAATGCCGCAGTTCATAAAACTCTGAATAGTTCGGCATATTGGTCTTTGTCACCAGGCCAAGGAGTTCTCCATCACAGATGGCTGCTGCCACATTGTAAAGCTTTCCCTCATGCTCCCAGGGAAGTCCGGCAAACAAAAGCATTTTCCGTCCCTTTGTGAAATCCACAAGATTCTTTAATTCTTCTTTTACCTGTTCTAGCAGGATCTCCTGCTGGAACAGATCGTTACAGGTATATCCGGAAAGGCACAGCTCCGGGAAGACCAGAAGCTCTGCGCCTTTCTTTTCATATTCTTCTATGATCCGGCAGATGGTCTCTCGGTTATGAACCGGGTCTGCAACCTTGATCTTAGGTGTAGCTGCCGCTGTGCGGATAAAGCCGTCTCTCATATCAGTTTCCTCCTGACGGAATGTGCACATATCAGATTTCATACTGAATCAGTGCATACTATTGCAGATAGTATATCATATCCTGCATCAAAAATAAAGCATGAGAAAAAGCCGTTTCCATTTACATTCATGACTTTTTCCTGTACAATGTCCTGTGAGGAGGGATAACCATGAGAGTATCAACCAAGGGACGCTATGCACTGCGCATGATGATCGAGTTTGGCCTGAATCCGGACCAGTGTACCAAGATCAGCCAGGTGGCCGCGCGCCAGGGCATTTCCGATAAATATCTGGAACAGATCGTTTCACTTCTTCACAAAGCCGGCTATGTCCGGAGTATCCGCGGAGCCCAGGGCGGCTATATGCTTACCAGAAAGCCGGAGGAATATACCGTCGGCATGATCCTGCGCGCTGCTGAAGGAAGCCTTGCTCCGGTCTCCTGCCTGGATGAAGACATCAACCACTGTGAACATGCCGGTCGCTGCACCACATTAACGATCTGGCAGCAGTTAAAAGATGCCATCGACAACGTGGTAGATAACACAACCCTCGCCGATCTGATCGAGGAGCAGAAAAACATGCCGGATGCAAACCTCATGTAGACTTCACGATTGTGCATAATTATGCATAATTTAAGACAGGATATACACGGAAATCCTTCATTTCCGGGCATATCCTGTTTTTATTTTTATCAGAATCCCATCCTGTCTTTTACGATCTGAGGAACCTCTCCTTTTCTGAAAAAGCTGCTGTATGTATTTTCCATATCATCTTCCTGTTCTGCTTTTCCTGTTTTATCCGATACCGTTACTTCTACCGTAAGATCATCCGCCTCGTACATGGGATCATAGTAGAGCATCCGCTTATTGCGTGTGATATCGCCAAGGGCTTTGATCTCTTCCGGATCCGTAAACATAACCGTCTGGTAAGAATCTGAATTTGGCGCATAACCGCTCACGGTCACCGAAACGATCTTATCTGAAAGTGCTTCATCTTTCACAGAAACACCATACTGCCCAAGCAAACGGATGGTCCTGGTAAAGGACGGATACACCGGATAAAAATCCTGATCCCGCACATCTGCACCGTAGTAGTAATTCCAGCTGCTCACAGTGTCATGTTCCGGGTTATTCCGCCAGGCAATCGCCTTTTCATCGCTCTCTGTGGTAAAGCGGATCAGCCCTACAGGCATCTCCTCCTTCATCTGCTCCAGGGTCATGGCAGAAAACTCCTGCCGGTATGCAGAAAGCACTTCATTCCGCTCCTCGGCTGTCAGATTTTTCAGGCTCTGGTCTCCTCTGGAACGGCTCTGGCGGTAACGCACGTTGACAAAGGTATCTGCATCTGCCGCAAGAAGCGGATATGCTGCTTTCTGGTATTCCTCATCCTGAGAGAGCTTCTTAATCAGCTCATAGCTCTTTGTCATGTTGATGCTGTAATTGCGGATGACCTTGCGTCCGCTCTTTAAGGTATAGGTAACGGTTGCCGTGGTATAGTACACGTTTTCACTCCCGTCTGCGGTCTCTGCCGGAGCTTCCGTCACCTCAGCTATTTCATAGGCCACTGCGTTTTCTCCTGTCCCACGCTGATCCCACTCGTTCTTGCAGAGACGGTTTTCCTCAATACCGGCTGCCGCAAAATTCAGAATGGTATTCACATCGGTGCTTTGCATATGCTGCGCCATATAGATTTCCGATGGCGTGAACTCATAGCTGTAAAGCACCCGCTGTCCGTGTATTTCCTGATCTTCCACTACCCTTCCATAGGAAACCCAGTCATTCAGCCTGTCGATATCCACAGATGCATACGCTACTTTATCTGCGGACGGAAGGTAGGTGTCATATCCGAATACATCGAACCGGAAGGAAAACAGAATTGCCAGTGCCGCAAGGGTGCTGAAGGCAAGCTGCTCCTTATGGGAAAACAGTTTTCTAAAATCAAAATGATAAATGCTTTCGATCACACAGTGTGAGATCACGCTTCCGCAGACCACACCAAAGATCATCCAGCCGTTGGAGCGCTGCAGGGACCAGAAAAAATCCCCTATGCCAAGACCTGCCACCACCGTGATGAGCACTCGGATGACCGGCTGGCTCACTGCAAAGGCCATAGCCTTTCCTGCCGCCTCCGACGGGCGCTTTTTGTAAAGGAAGACTGCTGCCGCTATCAGGATCAGCGACACGATCCCCGCTGCCACCGCCACCATAACCACCGGCTTCTGATCTGCGTAGAGCGATACCGTATGAACATACTCCATGACCGGGGAAATCCGGATTAGATTTTCAAACACAGAATCGTCACCCGGATAATAATAGGACAGAAAAAAGCTCTCAAAAAAGGATTCAAACAGGCTGGCTGCGATCGGCATATAAAACATCAGCACCATGCTGCCAAAAAAGCCGATCACAAGATGACCGGTCATCAGGGACGCGATCACCACGGTTGTGTAGCAAAGGATGTAGTAGATCATGTGCAGTATATAGGCACTTACAGCTGTTGCGCACAGAGCATCCGTGCTCACACCGTTTGCCGCGCACACGATCACGGAAGCAACAAGAGCAAGTGCGTACGGAATGGCCGGCATCAGGATGCCGTCTGCATAGTGGACCAGGAACAGGATCTCCCGCCGTACCGGTATGCTATGATAAAAATCCACACGTTTTCTGGAGGTTAAATAGTAGAAGCTGCTGAGTCCGCAGACCAGAGAAACCACCACTACGAAAAAGACTGCCACACCGTTTTCAAAAGAGATCCATTTTATGGACTGTTCCGAGAACCAGTGGAAGGCTTCCGCAGCTGTGTTCCAGTCCCGGTAAGCCTTTCCTGCCATAAAAGCCAGAAAAACCGGATAAGCGAAAAAGCTTGCCAGAGCAATGAGGGCCGGCGCCCAGAGGCGGTTTTTCCAGTCCTCCCGCATCAGCTTAAAAAATAAGTTTTTTGACGTCATAACCGACTACCTCCGTTTCACTGATAAAGATTTCCTCTAAGGACAGCGGAATGGTTTCATAGAATACCGGATCCGCCTGCCGCATAACAAATTCCACCTGATTTAAACTGCCCCGTACTGTAAGGGTCAGAAGCTTTCCGCGCCGCTCCGTCTTCAAAATGTCAAGACCGGTAATATGCTCCGGCTGCATGCCCTCTTTTAATACGCACTGAACCTTGTGGAGATTCATCTTCATCTCATCCAGGTCACGGCTTAAGAGAATACCACCCTTGTGCAGAAGACCGACATGATCGCAGATGTCTTCCAGCTCCCGCAGATTGTGGGATGCAATGATGGGGGTCAGCTTCCGTTCTTCCATGTCATTCGCAAAAATGCTCTTGACCGCCTGGCGCATAACCGGGTCCAGGCCATCAAAGGTCTCATCGCAGAACAGATACTCTGTCCCCGCGCAGATACCGCACAGGATGGAAACCTGCTTTTTCATGCCCTTGGAAAAGGTGTTGATCTTGCGGTTTTTCTGAAGTCCGAAGCTCTTTAACAGAGAGTCAAAGCGTTTTTCGTCAAACTCCGGATAAACAATACGGTAATAGTTCATCATATCCTCCGGTGTCGCATTGCCGAAGAAATACTGGTCGTCGGAAATATAGAAAAATTTCCGTTTTGCCGCCTCATTTTCATATACATCCATTCCGTCTATCGTGATGCTTCCCTCGTCCGGCTTCAGGACACCTGCCGCCATCCGCAAAAACGTACTCTTTCCGGCTCCGTTGGTTCCAATGAGACCAAAGACGCTGCCTTCCCGGATCTGCGCATTGATATGATCCACCGCAAGGATATCGTCAAATTTTTTTGTGAGATTGGTTGCCTCTATCATACTGTTTTCTCTCCTCCAAACTGTTCCTCCGCCATGCGGACGAATGCTGTTTTGTCCATACCAAGACTTTTTGCCTCCACCGCAAGACCTGCTACCTTCTCTTCGAGCTCCCGGCATTTCTGTTCCCGGAGTCTGCTGATGCTTCCCACAAAGCTTCCCCGTCCCTTGACCGAATAGATGAAGCCATTCCGTTCCAGTTCCGCATAAGCCCGCTGTATGGTGTTAGGGTTGATGGACAGTTCCGTTGCCAGAGATCGGACAGAAGGCATCTGGCCGTCCTCTTCCAGAACACCGAGGATCATCAGCTCCTTTAAACGGTCTGCCACCTGTTCATAAATCGGTCGGCTGTCTTTATAGTCCAGATGAATCATTTCCCAGCTACGCCTCCTTTCTGTATAAGTGTATTAATTTTCTTAATACACTTATATCATATCTTTTCCGGAAATGCAACCATATCTCACAAAATTTTCCATGTTTAAGATTTTCGGTTGTTGTTTACACGTTGTGCAAACAGCAACCGGATTTTGCCGATGCTACGCATTCCAAATCGGCAAAATCTGCTGCCACCACTGTATCATACGGAATTTTCAGTTCAGAAAATTCCTACCTACGGGATATAACGCTTTCATTCAGAATCCTGTGCGCGCCAGATCCCGGTAGAGGGCCTGATCACAGCTTAGATCCACATATCCGTCCCGGTCTGAGAGCAGCCCCGGCTCAAACTTCCGGCCAAAATCCAGATCATACACGTAGTAGGAAATCTCACCGCCCCAGTCCCGCATCAGAAGCCCCAGCAGATGAACAATGAGATCCTGCGCAGGCGCAGAGATTCCCTCCCCGCTCTTTAAGGTCTCCATGATGGTGACAAATTCACATTCATCCACCGGAGGCTCAAAGGCATCCGCCCGGCGGTAAACCGTCTCCGCCGGTTCTAGGCCGCAGTAAATGGTCATGGTATCCCCGCAGATCACATAGCAGTAGCTTTCCGGCTCCAGCCAGAATGTGGCTGCTCCCAACAGAACCTCCCGCACCAGTTCCTCCTCAATCTCCACTTTCCTCTCCTCATACAGCCTGGCAAACCGCCCCGCAAAACAGAGAAATTCCTCCGCCGACCGCAATCCTCCATAACGGAACGTATTTACAATGTGCATACCACATCCGCTCCGCACTGGACGCATATCGCAAATGAACTTCCGTGTAACAAGCTTCTTTCCACTTTCATCTACATAAATCATTCGTCCTTTATCCATAAAAAAAACCTCCTGTCATTTCCATTTCGATTATGACAAGAGGATAAAACAAATGTTCTGATTCGTCATTGGACAAATAGTCCAATGCGCAGCTGCTCCAGATAGGAAAACAGATACCGCTTCTCTCCAAAAGCTTCCCGGTAAACCGGATTTTCCTGAGGTCCGGCCAGAAGATCTTCCATATGCACGCCCAAAAGGCGGCTCAGCGCGTACAGATGATCCACAGAAGGAAGCGTTTTCCCCTGAAACCACCGGTAAACCGGCTGGGGGCAGGATAGCACCAGATAATTCTGAATATCCCGCACGCTGTAACCGGATTTGCGGATCTGATAGCGCAGAAGATTTCCGCTCTGCTTCAGATCCAGATTCGGGTAACCTTCCCGTCTCTCCATATCAGTTCACCTTCCTTACCTTTTATACCCTTTTGGTACATTTTCTGCCAGGATCCGAAGCAGCTCTGCTGCCTCCACCGGCTTTGCGATATAGCCGTTCATTCCAGCCTGCTCACACTGGTGAATGCTGTCGGCAGAAGACTGGGCTGTCATAGCAAGAATCGTGACCGTCCCTGCATCCGGATGCTCCAGCGCACGGATTCTTCTAGTTGCCTCCAGGCCGTCCATGACCGGCATCATAACATCCATCAGAATCACATCAAAACTTCCTGTTTCGGATTCCGCAAATTTCTGAACTGCCTCGGCTCCATTCCATGCTTTTTCCGTTTTCGCCCCTGCTTCCGTCAGATAAAATTCGGCAATTTCCATATTAATTTCGTTGTCCTCCACCACCAGGATCTTCATTCCGGCTGCATCAGTCTCTTCCGTCTTCTCCCTCTTCCGATTGCTGCAAGTCGTATCATCGAGAAGAAAAGGAAGCTGAAATGTGAAGGTCGTTCCCTCTCCCGGCACGCTTTCCACCTGAATAGAACCGTTCATACTTTCGATCAGGCCCTTGACAATCGACATGCCAAGACCGCTTCCCTTATACTGTGTCCTCGCATCTGCCTGTTCCTGTGTAAAGGGCTGAAACAGCTTATTTTTTACAAATTCTTTCTGCATGCCAATACCGGTGTCCGTAATCCAAAACTCATAAAAAGCCTGCTTTCCATCGCAGGAAAACTCTTTTGCATAGGTATCAATCCTGCCGCCCGGCTTATTGTATTTGATTGCATTGCTCAGAAGATTGACCATGATCTGGCGCAGATGCAGAGGGTTTCCGATCAGAGCTGTATGCCGAATTCCTTCTCTGTGTCGGTAATGCCGGATTCCGGTTTCCTCCAGCTGGGCTTCCACCAGAGAGGAAGTCTCGGTCATCAGATGCTCCAGATCAAAGGCTTCCATCATTCCTTTTTCCTGCTTTGTCTCAATGCGCCCCATGTCCAGAACATCATTGACCAGCGCCAGCAGATGTCTGGTGGACAGCTGGATCTTTCCAAGACATTCCTCGACCCGTTCCCGGTCATCCATGTTCCGTCGGATGATCTCCAGCATACCCATCACACCATTGATCGGTGTCTTGATATCATGGCTCATACGGTTTAAGAACTCCGTTTTTGCTTTACTTACCAGGTCTGCCTCCTCGTAGGCCACCTTCAGGCGCTCCTTCTCTTTCTGCTCCTTCTCATGGAAAACAGACGTATTCTTAAAGAGGATAATTCCGTGCACCACGGTCATCTCCCGTCCCACTTTTTCATCGTACAGCGTATCCTGTGACATCAGCACTGTCTTCTGCAGCCACTCCGGTTCCCCATTCGATCCGTTTTCCTGATACTCCACCGTAACCTGCTTAGCGCCATTGCGGAAACGCTCCAGAAGTTTTTCCGAAGAATCCACAATGCAGTAATTCTCCATGGTATCCTCTGTGATCCGCTCCATTCTGGATGCACAATATTCGTTATAAGAGCAGGGTGCCTGCTGCGAAATCCTGAATCTACTGCTGCCAGACGGAAAAAAGATTTTTTCCAGACGGTCATGTGTTAAGTCCACCGTGTAGACCGCCTCAGCCTCATCCATCAGAGCATCCACATAATTTCCATTTTCCAGAATGGACTGCTTCATCTGCTCATAATACCGGGTCAGCTGGACCTTCTCATTGGCTGACACCTGATTTTTGTCATGGAACGGCTCAAAACCAAAGATAAAATGATGCAGCCGTCCATCTTCCGTATTGTTTAAAAAAAGCAACGTCATGCGGCCTCTGCGCACCCTTTCGCCGTCCGTACACTGATACGGGAATTCCAGCTTTGCCCGCGTGCTGGTCAGCACCTGGTTCAGCGCCTCCGGCTGCAGCTTCTGGCGCAATGGTCCGCGTTCCACTCCCCGGGCCAGTTCCTGCACAATCTGCTCCACTGCACCGGTGTAGCTGCCTTCCTCCGCCAGAAAAAACTCGGAATCCGCACGCAGCACCCGGTACTGGTCGAGCAATGCATCGCAGTACAGGCAGTCCGAAAACGAATAGCCCTGCTGTTTGACTGTATCCAGCAGCCGGATATTTTCATTCTGCTTTTCCGCCGCTTCCAGCATCTTGGCGCGGTTCTTATCGACATACATATTCTTATCGGCCTGCCGGAACAGATCCCGCATGCTGCAGGATTCAAAATCCGATGAAATCGCATAACCAGCCGCATAGCTGATGGGCATCTCCGGATGATCGGCAGAATACTCCGCTGTCTGGCTCCGTACCTGGGAAAGGCAGGCTTCCACCGCCTCCCGCTCCAGTCCGCGGATCACGGCCAGAAACTCATCCCCTCCGTCGCGTCCCACAAAATGCTCCGACGGCATAGCCCCGCGCAGCTGCACCGCAAAGGAACGGATATATTCGTCTCCCTTCTCATGGCCGAGATTATTGTTGATGATACGCAGATTGTTTAAATCAAACACACAGACTGCAACCGTTTCCCCATCTTCCAGGAATGTATCATTGTCCAGAATTTCCTCACACTTATTTTTATTCGGAAGCCCCGTGGCCTCATCCAGATAAACCTTTTTCTGCAGAATGCGGTTCTGGGCCGCATAGCGCAATGCCTTAAATATTTCCATGGCAATCAGGATCAGAAGTCCTGCGATATCCGCGAAGACCACCTGCTCAAGCTGATTCAGTGCCGTTGCCTTTCTCTGGGAATAGGCCTCCGCAAGTCCGGTAGCCTCATCACAGATCCGGAAGAACTGCTCACTCTTTTCAATGATCTGCGTGTTTTCATAGCCATTTTCCCGAACAAGCTGTATTTCCACTTTCAGGGTTTCAAAATAATCCTCCAGCTCCTGCATCTTATCCTGGAATGCGGAATCATCCAGACGGACCAGGTTTAGATCATCACTTCCATAGCGCAGTCCGATTATGATCGACTCCACCTCCTCAAGCATCTCATCCTGCGGACTTTGCATGTTTTCCAGCTTGACTATGCGCTGCGTCGTGCCGCGCACCAGACCGGCGTAGTTTACCACCCTTGCTGTCCCCTGAATTTTCCCCACCAGAGACATGATACAGAAAAATAATACGATCAGCACTGTAGTCAGAACCGTCATGCACGCACGGCTTACATAAGTCAGTTTTTTTGCAGCGTTCTTTTTCATAGTTTTTGTCTACTCCATTCGTTTTAATTCAGGCAATACCGTGCAGAGCATGGTGATAAAGCACAGGCTGCCGCCGATCACATTTGAGACCGGTTCTGCCAGAAATACACCAGCAGTTCCCATATGCAGCGCATATGGCATGAAATAAGTCAGCGGAACCACAATAAACACCTTTCGAAGCAATGAGAAAAAGATCGCATAGGCCTTTTTGTTCAGTGATTTAAACGTGGTCTGTCCCATATACTGCAGATCCATGAAAATAAATGCCGCAAAATATTGTTTCAGGGCCGGAACCGCATCCTGCAGCAGAAGGGCATCAGAACTGAACACCCGGATCAGCGCACCAGGTGCCAGAATGATAACGCTCCACATTACCGCTGTATAGCCTAGGATCAGAAGTCCCATCACCACACCCGCTTTCCGCACCCGGGCCGGACGGCGCGCTCCATAGTTGTAGCTTAAAATCGGAGAAGATCCGTCATTGATCGCTGAAATCGGAGTTTCCACCAGCTGGCGCACACTGGATACAATAGTCATGACTGAAATATAAATATCACCGCCTGTAGCAGAAAGCACATGGTTGCAGCAGATCGTCACCAGACTGTTGGTCAGCTGCATGATAAAACCCGCCGTACCGAGACTGACGATCTCTTTCGCGTAGCTGACGGATCCTGCAAGTTCCGTCCTGCGCAGGAAGCGTACCTTCAGCTCCGCTTTTCCGGAAAGAAAATGCAGTACAAAGGCCGCTGACAAAAACTGGGAAATAACCGTTGCGATTGCTGCTCCGCGCACACCAAAGCCCAGAACAAAGATAAACAGCGGATCCAGAACCAGGTTGGCCGCCGCACCGATCGCTACGGAAAGCATGCCGGTCAGGGAATAGCCCTGGGCATTGATAAATGGATTCATACCCACCGCGATCATAGATGGCAGCGTACCGATCAGATAAAGCATCATATACGGGCAGGCATATGCCAGTGCTTCCTCTGACGCTCCGAATAATATCAGGATCGGCCGGATCAGCAGCATGCCAACTACCATCAGGATCACTCCTGTCAGGCAGAGCATGGAAAATGACGTATTCATGATGTCATTTGCTGTCTGTGTCTCCTTTTTCCCCCTGTGAATGGAAAATAACGGTGCGCCGCCACTTCCGTACAGGTTCGAAAACGCCGTGATGATCACGATCAGTGGAAAGCAGAGTCCCACCGCTCCCAGCGCTGCTGTTCCCACTTTTGGGATACGTGCAATATAAATGCGGTCCACAATGTTGTAGAGCAGATTTAAAATCTGCGCCACCAGCATAGGCAATGCCGCCCCCAGGATATTGCCGGTCACTGTACCATGTTCAAAATCAAGTTGTTTCATATCTCTTTCGTCCTTTTCTTTATTCCTGATTTAGAGTATATCATGGTCCGCGCTTCGTGAAAAGTATCCGCGCTGGTATCCGGTAAAATCACGTTCGCTTTCGTTTACTCCGGCAGACTGTCCCGCACGCACAGTGCCCCATACCCCACCATCGGATTCGGATACTCCGAGATCCCCGGAAGTTTCTTTGCTCCTCTTCTCAGATATGCTTTTACCTTCTCCCCATACAAAAACGGATCATTTCCGTTTACAATCCCCCACTGCATGAGAAGCGCTGCTGCTCCGGAAGCCACCGGTGTTGCGAAGGAGGTTCCGGTAACAGACTGGTATCCGCCATTTGCTGCCGGAGCCATGATATTTACTCCTGGCGCGGCAAGATCCGGCTTTATCTGGTTCGTAAGGCGGGTAAAGCCCCGGCCGGAAAAATCCGCATAGGAATAATACCTGCTATTATAGGCTCCTACGGTAATCACCTTAGAGGCCGTCGATGGAATCGTCAGGGTGGTATCCGGCGTCGGCCGCAGAAAACGGGTCGACGTATTCAAAATTCCGGCAGACGGAAGCCAGAAATCGTACCGGCCGCTTACCAGACTGACCGGACTTAAATAAAAGCTCCAGATTCCTTCCTCCACATAGCTGCCCTCATCCGGAATAAACTCAAAGTACAGCTCCTGGGCTGTGCTGTAGGGACCCGGTTGCCCGTAATACAAGAGGATCTGTGTTTTTCGGTAACGGAACCTGGCCGGGCCAAGCTTTTCTGAAAACGGCCCGAATCTCTCACCAGATGGTGCCTGAAGACTAACCGTAAACTGATCAGTGTAAGATTTCCAGAGCTGGATGCTGAAGCTGCTTTCATAGGGAGATACTGTAAACTCCACTTTCTCCGTTCTTCGCATCTGCAGCGTCCCGGAGGTATGACCGCTTGATGCTCCCTCATTTCCGGTCCCTGCCAGAATCGTTGTTCTTCCATAGTTTCCAATATCATCCAGAAAGGTTTCCAGCAGACTGGTCCCGTCGTGGGAACCGTAGGTGTTGCCAAAGCTGATGTTGATGACCAGAGGGAGAAAACGCTCTGCCGCAAAGGAAACTGCATAATTGACTGCCCTCATGAGCTCTGTGGTCCTCGGAAAGCCCCCCGGGCGGGCGGTGCCAAGCTTCACCACCAACAGGTCACTCTCGCAGGCGATGCCGCGGTACATGCCAGATGCGGCGCTGCCTGAAAAAGCTGTGCTCCGTCCACCGCCATCAGCAGTCTGTCCAACTGCGGCCCCTCTGCTGTCTCCTGCCGCAATTCCCGCCACTGCCGTTCCATGTCCGCTCGCATCCACAGATGACACAATGGTCCGGGCTGCCTCCCGGCTGCCCTCCTCCAGTGCGCGGTTGATCTCCCTCTCCGTATAGACCCGATTCTGCGTCTGGTCCCAGAGCTCCAGAATCCGGGTTGTGCCATCTTCCTTCCGGAATGCCTCATGAAAATAATCAATCCCGGAATCGACAACGGCCACAAGCACTCCTTTTCCGCTCAAATATGGCGGTGCCTCTTGCAGCAGATTCACACAAGAGGCTGTCTTTGCCTGGTCAACGGCAAAGAACAGCCTCTTTGGTTTTTCAATGTATTCAATTTGCGGAAGTGCGCTGATGTACGGGATCAGGCTTTCTTTCACGGTCAGGATCGCATACTCGTTACGCATCTCCTCCACTGCAGCGCCAAGCTCCCGTGCCGCATCCAGGCTCCCGGAGTATTTTACGATCAGCTCCCAGGTTTGTTCTTCCGGGTTATAGCCGGTCTCCAGCTCCGCGGAACGGCTCCGTTCCTCCGCAGTAGTGTCCAGGGAAAGGTTTAAGAGATTTTCCAGTTTCTGGTTCACAGACATCGATCTACCTGCTCCTGTTTCCATTGATATCTCAATATACTTTATACGCTCTTACTCGTCCGCTGTTCCCTGATTTTTATACTGCATACAGCTTCCTGTACTTCTTCTCCAGATATTCCACATAATATTTCGGATCAAAATCCTCCCCGGTCATATCCTTTAAAATTTCCCGGCTGTCCTTCATCTTTCCGTAGCGGTGTACATGCTTTCTCAAATACTCCCGGATCACATCCAGCTTTCCTTCCTCCAGCAGACGGTCAAAATTCATCTCCTGCTTCATCCGGGCCAGCATCTGCGCGCCAAAGGCACTGCCTAACGCGTAGGACGGGAAGTAGCCGAAGGACCCCTGGGCCCAGTGGATGTCCTGAAGCACGCCCTGCGCGTCAGTTTCCGGGCGGATTCCCAGGTATTCCTCATATTTGTCAGCCCAGAGTTTCGGAAGTTCGCTGACATCCAGATCTTCCTCGATCAGCATTTTCTCCAGTTCATAGCGCACCAGCACATGAAGGCTGTAGGTCAGCTCATCGGCCTCCGTGCGGATCAGGCCCGGCTGGACTTTGTTGATGGCACGGACAAACATTTCTCGTCCCACACCCTTTAACTGCTCCGGGAACAGCTCTTTCAGCTTTCCGTATACCGGGATCCAGAAGGCCTCGCTGCGGCCGATGATGTTCTCAAAGAACCGGGACTGGGACTCATGCATGCCCATGGAGGTTCCCTGACCAGCCGGCGTCTGGCTTAACCGGTCATCAATGCCAAATTCGTAAATAGCATGTCCACTCTCATGAATCACAGAAAATGCTGAAGAATCCACTCTGGATTTATAGTGGGTGGTGATGCGCACATCCCGGTTATGCAAATTTGTGGTAAACGGATGGGCACTGACTGCCAGAACTCCTTTTGAAAAATCAAAACCCACATATTTTGCCAGATACTCTGCCAGTTCCCGCTGCTTCTCCTCAGAATAGTCCCCGTCCAGAAAGTCATCCTGAATGCGGACCGGACTTTCCATCACCTGCTTTAACAGCGGAACGATGTGCTCTTTTAACATGTCAAAAAACTCATCCAGTTTCTTCATGGTAAAACCCGGTTCAAAGGAATCCAGCATCACATCGTAGAGCTTCTGACCTTCCTTCTGGCGGTAGGACGCAAACTTTTTCTGGTAATCAATGATCTCTTTTAAGACCAGAGCGAAAGAAGCAAAATCATTTTCTTTGCGCGCCTTTGTCCAGATACGGGTGGATTTCGAGATCAGTTCCTGATACGCCCGGTACTCCTCCGGCGGAATGCAGGAGATCTCCTCGATGGTGCGCTTCGCGGATTTCAGAATCGCATAACGGATGCCATCTTCTGTAAGTTCCATATCCGGGGTCTCCAGTGTAATCTTTTCTGAGCCATCTGCCTCATCCTGCGCACTGCCCTCTTTTCCAGTCAGTTCCTGCAGGCACTTGTCTACAAGCTCCTTCACCCGCTCACTCATCATAATGCGCTGGTAAGATGAGGACAGCACACCCTGTATCCGGGCGGTGCGGTTTCCCGCCTCCTCCGGTGCCAGCGTCTCCTCGTCCCACTCAAAGAGAATCAGTGCCGTTTCATAGGCCTGGGCCTCCTCGAGATACTGCATCAGTTCTTCATACTCGGAATGTTTCTTTTCTGTATTCATAAGTTTCCTCCTGACCGCCTTATTATTCCTCATTCTCCATGTCAGCATTCCTGCCATCTGTGCCAGATGTTTTTTCTGCGTCTGCGCCGGATGTTTCTTTCTGACCATTCGTGTCGGACGTTTCTTCCTGGCCACCTGTTTCTGGTTCAGACTGCCCATTCTCCGTTTCCGCGTCTGCCGGTGTCGCAAGCAGCGCTTCCTCCCATTCCATGCTCATGCCCTGCACGGCGCTGGTCAGCACCGCGTTGACAAACAGATCGCCGTTCCACTGCACACCGCCGCCATAATTCTTTACCGAATCAATGGTGGTATAGCCGTGAAGCAGATCGAGAGCCATTCTCGGCTCCGCCATCTGATAGCGGAGCGTCGTTCCCTTTTTCACCCTTCCCACGTTCTGTTCCGCCAGAATCGTGTTTCGGATCTTGTAAATCTCGCAGATCATCTCAGCATCCGTCATTTCCGGTGACAGATGCTCCAGAAATACGCTTGCCTGGCTGCTGCAGTTTACATTGACGGAAAAGAAGGCTGCGCTCACGGCAATGTGCCGCTCCGAAAGCCGGTATCCTGCCGCGTTCAGCTTCGCCGCAAAATTATCCCAGTAGGTCATGCGCATAAACTCCAGCTCATCGCTGATGGCCGCCTCGTAATCCCGTTCCCTGGCACTGACAAAGGCCTGCACGATACCCGCGTTTTCCACCAGGGATACATCTCTGGCATTTTTTTCCGTGTATTCCGCGAACTCCTGCCAGAGAGATGGATGCCGCTCATAAGCCCACCGCATGAAATCTACCAGGTCGTAACGGTAATCAAACTGGCACAGGCCATAGGCCCGGCCTCTGTCTCCTGCGATGATCTGGCCGCCGGAGGATTCCCCTGCAATGGAAAGCATATAGAACTCCGCCGGTTCCCCGGAAATGTGGATTCCGCTTAAAGCGCCGGGCGTAACCGCCTTTCCTGCCTCCATTTCGAACTCAGACCAGGCTTCCAGTATGGCTGCCTCCTCATTCGGATCCAGCAGATAACCGTCACTGTCTGCCATTCTTCCGTCCGGCGTCTCCGCATCCATCACCAGGCGGCCATTTTCCTCGAAGTAACACTCGTCTACCCGGCCATATTCCTCAATAGTCTGGTAACCGATGACGGCACCCTGCTCCGTAAAATAGTACCAGTCATCATCCTGTAAAAGCCAGCCAAGATACAAGGATCCATCCTCTGTATAATAGTAGAGCACGCCATCCTCTGTATAAAAACCAGTCCGTTTCTCCGGGTCCGCATCCGTTTCTGCGCTTTCCTGCTCCGCCGTAGTCTCCTCGCCGGAACTGTCACTGACGGACGCCGCCCTTGACTCCATCTGTCCAGCCCCGGGATCTGCAGAAATGCTTCGTATTCCGGCAATGGCCGCAGCCAGTATCACCACCAGGGCGAGACCTGCCAGCAGCGGAAGAACCACACTGTCTTTCCGAAACTGTTCGGATTTTATTTTATCCAGATATGTCGTTTTTATTTTCTTCCGTATTTCTTTTAATTTCGTTAATTCTGATTTTTTCATATGTTTCTGATTCGCAGTCAAAATCGGCTACACTAAATGCTGCCACACGGAATTTTCAGCACCGGAAATTCCGGCCTGCAAATTACACGCAATCTTCTTAGCCTCTGTACCGGTTCAGCGCCGCAAATATTTCCTGAATTCTCGGCTTCGCCAGACCGCATGGCACATAGGAACCGGTCAGGCCGTCCCAGCCTTTTGTCTCAATCCGCTTTCGCAGTTCCGCCGCAATCTGCCGCAGATTTTTTCGCCCGTCTGTCAGCTGTTCTAGGGCGTAACGGGTCAGATAGGCCAGGGCAGAGGTCTGCTCGGAATCCGCCAGCTGTTCCACATAGCGCAGATCTACCGTCTCCCGGTCAATGGAGAAGGAATCACGGCCGAAGGTTTTCACTTTGCTGCGCTCCTGGGCACGATCACCACCACGGCCTCCTCTGCTGCGTTCCGACCTGCCGTTCCGGTCATTCGTACCTGCCGTTCTTCCCGCCGCATACGTCTCCGCAAACGCCGGAACCGCAAATCCCGGTGCCTGGACTCTCGGCGCCTGATGTTCTTTGCACAGCGCTTTCACCTGCTCCGTGATCTCCACCGGCTTATAGCAGTCCATCTGAATGATGTGGTCCGCGATGTAGAAGAACGCGCCGGAGCTTCCCGCTACCAGAATCGTAGATACACCAGCCTTTTCATACAGATCCCGGCCCCGCTCCAGAAATGGCGTGATCGGCTCTTTCTCCCGGCTGATGACCTGCTGCATGAAATCATCCCGCACCATAAAGTTAGTGGCGGAGGTATCTTCATCAATCAAAAACAGCCTGCTTCCCGCCTCAATGCCTTCCAACACGCCTGCAGCCTGGGAGGTGCTTCCGCTGGCATCCGGCGTGGAAAAGTTTTTCGTGTCCTTGCCGTTGGGCAGGTCATTGATAAACAGGGAAATGTCAGTGTTGCGAATAGATCGCCCCTCCTCTGCCCGAAGCTTCACCGCGGTCTCATCCGCCAGGACAAATTCCCGTCCATCCCCCGCGATATGGTCATACACGCCCATCTGCAGAGCGGAAAGCAGCGTGGATTTTCCATGATAGCCGCCCCCCACGATCAGCGTAATGCCTGCCGGTACTGCCATGCCGTGAATCTCTCCGTGATGAGGCAGGATAAAGCTCTGCTCCATACTCTTCGGAGAAACAAAGGGAATGCTGTCTTTCATCGGCTGGTCGGAAACGCCGCTTTTTCTCGGCAGAATGGAACCGTTTGCCACAAAAGCTACCACATTCTTCTCTTTCATCTGGCGGCGCAGCTCTGTCTGGTCTTCTGCCAGCCATACCGCCGCCTGCAGCGCTTTCCGATCCAGATTTTTTGCGAAAAAACTTTTTTCCGCTGCTTTCGGCAGAAAATCAAAGAGAATCTTCTCCAGTCCGCCTGCGTCAATGGTTCTTCCAAAAGCCGGAAAACCGACGTGGAAACGCACGGTAATGGTGTCACGGCTGATCTCACAGGCGCTGCGCTCTAAGACCTCCTGGCCGCACCGGCTGATGGAAATCAGGCCGCTCTTGCCTGAGCCCTTTGCCTGAAAACTGAACCGCTCCGTCTGGGCAGAAAATAATCTTGTCAGGTGATCCTGCAGCGCAATGCGTTTGCATTCCTGATCCCGCATTTCTTCAGAAAATCCGGACAGTTTCCACGGGATTTCCAGATGAACAGAAGACGGGGACGCAAAGGGGTCTCCTTGTACATGGTCGATCACCAGCGCGTAATTCCCAAACTGGTATGCCCCGGACAGGGATTTGTAAGCCGGATAGCTTTTATGGTCAATGGAGCGCAGCATCGTGCGCAGTTCATTCGATGATTTCATGGCATATCTCCTCACATGCGTTTGCCGGACGCCTGACAACGGATTATTCCTGCTGTTTGCATGACATACAAACAACCGGCATTTTCCACTGTACAAACGTCCGGCAGACATTTTCCGATTCTTTATAATGTTTCCGCGATCTTTCTCGCTACATACACACCACTTGCGGATGCGTGGGACAGGGAATGGGTCACGCCACTGCCATCACCGATGATGTAAAGGCCTTTGTGGCGGCTCTCCAGGTTCTCATCCACATCTACTTCCATGTTGTAGAATTTGACCTCCACGCCGTACAGCAGGGTATCGTCATTGGCAGTACCAGGCGCGATCTTATCCAGGGCGTAGATCATCTCAATGATGCCGTCCAGAATACGCTTTGGCAGCACCAGGCTTAAGTCGCCCGGAGTTGCGGAAAGGGTCGGCATGAACATGTTTTCCTCGATACGTTTCTGGGTGCTTCGTCTTCCGCGCACCAGGTCACCGAAACGCTGTACGATGACACCGCCGCCCAGCATGTTGGAAAGACGGGCGATGCTCTCACCGTAGCCGTTGCTGTCCTTAAACGGCTCGGAGAAGTGCTTGGATACCAGCAGCGCGAAGTTGGTGCACTCGGTCTGCTTGGCCGGATCCTCGTAGCTGTGGCCATTTACAGTCACGATGCCGTTGGTGTTTTCATTTACCACGATGCCGCGCGGGTTCATGCAGAAGGTACGCACGTTATCCTCAAACTTCTCAGTACGGTATACGATCTTGCTCTCGTAAAGCTCATCCGTCAGATGGGAGAACAGTACCGCTGGAAGTTCCACGCGAACGCCCAGATCCACACGGTTGGACTTGGTCGGGATCTCAAGCTCCTTACAGATATGCTCCATCCATTTGCTTCCGCTTCTTCCTACGGAAACAATACATTTCTTACAGTCATAGGAGGTCTCACCCACCCATACCCGGTAGATTCCGTCCTCAAGGCTCTCAATATGGGTAACCGGGGATTCAAAGTAGAAATCCACCTGATCCTTTAACTCATCGTAAAGCTGGCCTAATACAACCAGATTGATGTCGGTTCCCAGATGGCGCACAGATGCATCCAACAGCTTTAAACGGTTCTGGATGCAGACCTTCTTTAAGCTGGTTCCTGCGGTAGAGTACATTTTGGTGCCCTCGCCCCCGTGGGCCATATTGATCTCGTCCACATATTCCATAAGCTCAGTCGCTGCTTTTTTGCCGATGTACTCGTACAGAGTACCGCCGAAATCGTTGGTAATGTTGTATTTACCATCGGAGAACGCGCCCGCTCCGCCGAATCCGCTCATAATAGAGCAGGATTTACATTTGACGCAGGCTTTGATCTTGTCACCGTCAATCGGGCAGTGACGCTTCTTTAAGGTATAGCCGGAATCAAAAACCGCGATTTTTTTGCCTCCGCACTTCTTTGTCAGCTCATACGCAGAGTAAATACCACCCGGGCCTGCGCCCACAATAATCACATCGTATTTCATGCACACAAAACTCCTTCTTTTTTATTTCCGTTTTTAATGCCGGGCATAAAAACAGAGAATCCACCGGATTCCCTGTTTTTCCATTCTGTTTCACTTGCCTTTCAAAATACTAAATAACCTAAAAATACTTCTTGCTGCCCCAGAGGTTCGCTTTTTTTAAATCCCGGTACTCGTTGTAGGCCTTTTCCAGAATCTGCTTCTCATTTGAGAATTTCAGAAGGTGGTAAGCCTCATAAAACTTGTAATAACCGGAATCCACAAAATGCTCTTCCCGTTGTGGTTTACTGTAATAGCTGTCTGCCATCATCAGATACCAGTGTACGTCTTTTTCCACCATATCCTGCGGCGTATTGAAGGAATAGGAGCTCTTCCCGATATATTTGATAATGGAAGCGCTCACGCCGGTCTCTTCTTTTACTTCCCGAAGAGCCGTTTCTTTATACTCCTCCCCTGCTTCTACAGTTCCCTTTGGAAGGACCCAGCCCTCGTACTTGTTCTTGTAATTCTTATAAAGGACCAGGATCTTGCCGCGAAATATAACCACACCTCCACAGCTCGTTGCTTCTATCATTGCAATTCCTCCTGACAGGCATTCAAGGGATTCCGCCCGAAAGCAGATTCCGCAGGTGTGTTTTTTACTGAGTTTAGTATACTTCTTTTTACCCGTGTTTGCAACCACGTTTTCACTCGCAGAAATTTCCATAATGTGTTACAGTACACGGGCACTCCATGCCCGCGCACT